>Ga0335082_10000176_pt1 | contig 64413 bp, 76 predicted proteins | sample Lox_Sample_41_FD_206718 | JGI IMG/M metagenome (GOLD analysis project Ga0335082, IMG submission 206718) | Soil microbial communities from Loxahatchee National Wildlife Refuge, Florida, United States - Lox_Sample_4.1 | ecosystem: Environmental > Terrestrial > Soil > Wetlands | place: USA... | reverse complement strand
TCCCCCAATCTCCCGAGCATTTCCGATCGCGATCGACTGCCGGCGATCGGGGGTTGACTGATTGTCGGCAGGGCATCCTACACGTTTTCTCGACACCGGACTCACAGATAGTGTGCCTGCAGTATGCCAGACTTGCCCAACGCACTTCGGTGTGTGCTTGAGTTGGGTACATCGGTCATTAGCGTGGTATACTCTCCTCTGGCTTGTCAGCTAGCAAGGTCTTACGCCGTTCCTGCCTCTTCGTCTAGCGCCTAAGGCGACTACATCTTAACGATGGACCCACCTGATGCAATCCGGTCGAAAGGAGTTCCATGCCCCCTCTTATGTCAAGCCCTCCCCACAATAGAGCAATTCGACGCCTGACGGTGGTCGGACTGTTGGCACTGTTACTTACTGGCCTCGCCTTCGCAGCGGACTGGAAGAAATCGTTAGAGGAGAGCGTCAAGGCGGAATACCGGCCGACCAAGGTCGGTATTAGCGCTTTTCAGTTCGACTACAACCGAATCACCCAGCCCGGTACGGTCCTAGTCGTGCGCATTCCTGGGATTTACGCCGACGTTGCGGATACGAAGCAGGCTATCGTCAAGACCAAAATTGTTAACGGCGAGGCGGTCCAGCAGAAAGGCGTGCTGGCTGGCCTAAGCTTTACCAAACAGTCGCGCCAGCTCAACGTCAATGAACACGTCTTCGTGACGCAAGTCTCAATTAAGGACGACGGAATTCAGTTCGAGCTGCTGACGCAGGACCCGGCCGCGGTGGTCGTCGATGGAAACACCATTCAGTCCCGCTACCGCTCGGAGGTCTTTTTCCCGTTTGGACGCGACGAACTCCCCCGCCTCCAGCTTGCCGATGTGAAGAAGACGATTGATCCCGTGCTTGCGACCAGCGACGTGGCGAGTGCCGTTCAGACAAAAACGATCCACCTTGGCATGTCGACCGAGGAGGTGAAGAAGATACTCGGTGACCCGGAGAAGATCGTGGACCTGGGGGAGAAGAAAATCTACGTTTACAAGGACATGAAAGTTGTTTTTAAAGACTCCCAAGTTGCTGATGTACAGTAGGGGCGAGCCAGTGTCATCTCGGGAGATGCCACAGGGTGCTAGATGCCGATAAGTTCATTCGAGCGGAAAGAGCAAAGCGGCAATCGAACCAATGAAGCTCCCGCCGCTCAAGCAGCCCGGCACATTCGACGCGTCCTCTCCCGACCCGGTCTGCACGCTTTCGAGGCCGCTTACGATCCGTGGTCGCGGCTGCCGGAGCACGGACATCCGGCCCCCTTCTTCACCTACGTGCTCCGCGGCGGCTTTGTCGAGCGCGCGGGACACCATGTTCGCCAGTGCAGCCGCGGCACGGTGATCTTTCACGACCAAGAATCCCACACGAACCAGGTTAGTGGTGGCGGCACCGTTTCGTTCAATGTCGAACTTGATCCAGAGTTGTGGCGCGAACTCACCGAGGGAGTCGGATTGGGCACGTCGCTCGTGGGACGTGTGTTGGGTGGTGACATTGAGTGGATCGCTTTGCGCGCCTGGCACGAATTCCACGAAGCTGATACCAGTCATGCGCTCGCCTTGGAAGAAGCAATCGTGCTGTTATGCGACGCCGCGCTTCGAGACGCGCACCGCGATATCTTGGGGCCTCATCAGCGACTCGATCGATGTCTCTCCTATCTCAACACTCACCCTATGGAAACCCACAGACTCGCGGGCGTCGCACGCGTCGCCGGCGTACATCCCATGCACCTCGCGAAGCTGTTTCGGCGACAGTTCGGCTACTCGATGGGGGAATACCTCAGACGGCAACGGATCGCATGGGCGTGCGGCGAACTTGCTCGTGGGAATGAATCTATTACGACCATCGCGCAGAATGCCGGCTTTGCAGACCATCCACATTTCACGCGAACATTTGTGCGGATCACGGGCTGCACGCCACGGTTGTATCGTGCCCGGATGGCGAGCACCGAAGACGTGGCGCAGCCAAGGCGCTGACCAGGCGCCCCAGGCTTCTAGCGTTCAAGATACCATCCTGGGCCACCTGTACAATCCGGTTCATGGCCGTGGCATATCGGTTCGCTATCGGGATCGTCATTTGTCTTTGCTTAATGACGGTTCACAGTGCCTTTGCTCAAGAACAGCTCACCGTGAATCAGCCGGTCAGCCAGACCGTCTCAGCTGGGGTCACGAACAAGTACCCGATTTGCCTGAACGACGGAGACTACGTGCAGGTTTCGTTAATGTCTCGCTCGGGCACTGTGAAGCTTCTTGTGGCGAATCCTGATGGATCCTTAATGCGCGATTACGCAACACCGTCGGTCGGCACCAGGAATACTTACGCGTTCGCTGCGGAGGGCAGCGGTATTTTTTCCCTGAACATTGTGAACCCAGGGGAGCAAGCGGCGGTTTATGAACTCACGTTGCAAAAGGTCGTTTCCCTTGACGAACGCTTCCGATCCGAGGAATGGACCGATTCGGACCCCAGCCCGCGTATTCAGGAGCTGCGCAAGCGGATCGCCTCGGGTGAAACCAACACCGAGAGTTTTTGGAAAGAGATCGAAGCGCAGGGCACTCCGCTGATCGAGCGGCTCAATGCCAATTATTGGCTGGTCACGTTTCTGTGGCGGGCGCAGCACGATACTCGCAACGTCATGGTGACAGGTTCATTTAACGTGCCCGGACCCACACCGAACAATCTAATGCACCGGATAGCACGCTCGGACGTTTGGTATTTGACTCTGAAGCTTCCGAAGGGCGCCCGCTTCACTTACAGACTTATTCCCAATAATCCGCCGCTCTCGGACAGCACGCAAGCCACGGCACAGGCCGATTCTTACAACACAAAACGATTCGAGTGTCCGAAGACCGCCAAAAAGTTCAGCTGCCGAAGCATCGTTGAGTTACCAGACGCCGCGCCGCAACCATGGATCGTAAGCAGGCCGGGAACACCAGCAGGTCGAATCGAGAAACAGACGATCAGGAGCGCGATCCAAAAACTGAAGCGGGATCTATTCATCTACACGCCGGCCGGCTACAAATCGGACGGCCCGCCAAACGCGCTGTTAGTTCTGTTTGATGGGGACGACATCCTCTCGGACGACTTCCAAGGGCAGACGACACTCGACAATCTGATCGCCGCTCGTAAAATTCCTCCGACAGTGGTGGTGATGGTCGACAATGTTGCGAACCGTCGTCTGGTTGATCTTGTTGCCAATCCAGAATTCGCCGACTTTATGGCGACAGAATTGATCCCTTGGGTTCGGGCACACTACAACGTCACACGCGATCCAGCGCGCGCTGTGGTCAGCGGCAAGAGTGCTGGCGGGATTGCCGCAGCGTACATGGGCTTGCGGCACCCGGAAGTGTTCGGCAACGTGTTCAGCCAATCCGGCGCGTTCTGGTGGTCGCCTGAGCACAACGGAGGCGTTTGCGCCTCGGAGTGTCCGGAAGAGGGCGGACGGCGCGCCGATCCTGGCGGCGAGGATGGTCGGACCGAAGGAAACTGGATGGCAAAGCAATTCGTTACTAGCCCGAAACTGCCGGTGCGATTCTTCCTTGAGGCCGGGACCTTTGAAGTAGACAGGGAGCGTAGCGGAGCAGACATACTTGAAGCGACGCGGACCCTGCGCGACGTGTTGCTGGCAAAGGGGTATGAGGTTCACTTTCAGCAATTCGTCAGCGGCCATGAGGAACTCAGTTGGCGCGGCACGTTTGCTGATGGTCTGATCACGCTGTTAGGTCAGCCGTAAAGATTTGGGCGCCCGCGACTCTGATTTGCGCTGCCCGCTTTTCGAACTGCAGGTGAATTGTCCGGCCAACCTGAAGTTGAGCTTCCGCGCACTAGGATACTGGCCTACCTCTCGCGCTCGCGTACGCGCCGCTCCTGAGTGAGCCACTTCGTGAATTCCTTGCCGAACGGTTTCTGCGCCCACTCGGGAATCGACCGTGCCAACCTCGCGATCTCGCCCTTCGCAAAGCGAGCGATGACTCGGTGCCCCCGGCCTTCTGAGGTGTTGTCGATCAAAACTAGCTCGTCGGCTGTCTTTCGCACCGATGGAAGATCACGCAATCCTTTTTCATACTCCGCGGGAATAGTCGCGAGGGCTGCGAACGGGCCGCCGCGCGATACGCGACCGAGCACACGGGCGGTATTGAGATCGGGACTTTCCGTTGCAATGAATAGGACCTTCGTCTCGAATTCGGAAGAACGCGCCGTCCGCAGAAGATCCAGGTCCACTGTTGAACTCACATACACAAAAGACCTGTGCTCCTTCAGCAAACGTCCTCGCTCTTCGTCCACCCGCGCCTGTTCCAGCGGCGACGCGCTTGCCTTCAGTATGGTAGGGAATGCCGCTTGGAGCTTGGCTTCGTAGAAGGTAGTTTTTCCTGCTCCCGGCGCTCCGGCCAGGAAAAGCAGTGCGGGTTTGACTTCGGTTGGAGCCGTATCAGCTCCGTTGACACCATCCTGCACAAGATTGGCCACGACGCGATGCTCCTAAACGGCAGTATTGCATGGCTGGCAGAATCCTGAGGGGAGGGACGCTGTTACACAGATTGTTACCTTAAACTCTCGAAAGCGAAGGCAGCGAGAGGTTCGCGACGACTCAAGCTGTGTGGGGCCTCTCAACGAACGGAGATTCGCCTATCTCCCTGATCCGCACCAACTCCCCACCGCGGGAATTTATCACATACTTCTTTCCCGTGCTCGGGTCAATTTCCACCACTGACTTGAGATGTGCATCCCATTCGTACGAGCCACCCTCCGGCGAGGGAGAATGCGGCCCAGGTTCCAATCCAGTCAGCGAGATTAGCGACTGCCACAACTGTTCTCGTTCTCTCGCGTTCATTCCGTCATAGGCCGGCATATGACCTCTCTTTGCTCCCGCTCGGAGTGGCCGGTCTTTTGTGAGCCACGCAATGATCGCGCTGTTGAGCAGCTCGTTCATTGAGCAGCCCCGCTCTGGCGCCACGTCCTGCAGTTTCTTTCGTAACGACACCGGCATCACAACCTGCGTCGCCTTCGATGTTGAAAGAACCTTCTTTCCGTGAAATCTCTGCACCTCAACCGAATGAAGATCAGTGTTCTCCAGGCTCTCTCTCACAAAAGCGGACATGTCGCCGTGCTTCCGCATCTTCCGGCGAAGCATTCCGTCCACCTTGTGCAGGAGCCGAGTCTGAAAAACGATGAGATCATTGGGTCTCTTTTTCAGTTTTGAGGCGTCAACCAGTTTGCGTTTTCTCTTCAAGGTGTATGCCCCATCCGAAGTGGATTAACGAACGGCTTGTTATACACCTGTCTTCGTGTTGGTCTCAAGCTGTCAGAATTGTACAGGTTGATAGGGAGAATCGAAAAGCATGTCGCGATTGACTCTCACGTTAAAACGATAACCAATGGGAATCTTGATGGTTGGTTGCACATTGAGGTTCCTCCTGGTGACCTCGACCCCAAGCTCTCCGACTTGTTGTCCCACCGCCGCCGAAGCAGTTTGACCAACGGTCGGAGTAGCAAGAGTTGAGGTTTGATTGCGTTGTGAAATCTCGATTCCGGCAGCGAAAACACTTGTTAGCAGAGCCATCCCTATGAGCCTTTTGTAGTGGTTGTCAACGTCGAAGCGAAAGCCCGAGTTTCCCTTCGCGTCGGCCCCGACCATGCCGTCCAGGTCGATTGCGCTACCGTCAGGATAGATAATGCGGGTCCAAATCACCTGAAGCCCCTTCTGCCCGTAGGTGACGTGCGAATTGTAGGTGCCCAGCAAACGCGACCCTTGAGGAATCAGAAGGTACTTGCCCGTGGCCGTGTCGTATACGTTCGATCGCACCAACGCTTTCACTTCGCCCGGAAGATCCGAGTTCATCGCCTGTTCGAGGACTCCGGGAATGTCCCAGCCCGCCTTTATTTCGTACTTGCCAAGGGGCGCCGTCCGAGTGGAACGTAGATAATCGTCGATCTCGCGCGTCCGAACTTTGTCCAGGAACTTTTCTTTTTGCCCCTGATCGTTCTGCAGCTCGTAATCGGCGGGTCGCGTGCCTGACCGGAGTCCCAGGTCGTTAGCCAGAGCACCGAGACCGTCGTTAGCATGGTCTTTCGCCGCCTGGGCAAGCGCCCCAATTTCCGACGCCAACTGATTCTCGCTAGAGGGCGTCGCGGTTTGCGCCTCAGCAGTCCGAAAATCGGCAGTTTTCACCAAGGTGGGAGAAAGGATTGCCTCTTGCTCACGTTGATACGCCTGCTCCCGCAGTTTCTCCTCTGCGCTCAACTCGCGTTGCGCGCCATCGCCCGCAACGCCGCTTCCCGCTGCATTGCGATACTCCAGGGGAGCTTTCAATTCGGGCACTCGAAGGCCGACCGAACGCCGATTCTGAGCGGATTCTTTCGCGCCGACTCCATCTGCGGTTCCATTGACATCCTCTCCCGGAGTAGCGGGCGCTATCTTTGACACTAAGTCCTTCTCTGCACTCGTAGCCGGGCTCGGACGCTGATCCTCCACCGCTCTTTGGGTGAGCGCCACTTGGCGGCGCTGGCGAGCGTACATTCCCAGCAGGACTAGACCAACGACGACTGTAAGAATAAGGATTCCGACTGCGCCCGCTCTTTTGCTGATACGAACGGCTGATGGCGGGTCGGGATGCAAGTTGATCCCAGACGGCGATTGGATCTCAGTTCCGGGAGCTGAAACTGACATGTCGCTCATAGGCCACCGCCCGTCCCTTCATTTTGGGCCTTCTTCTCCGACTGCACCCGTTGCTCTCCTATGGCCGTTTTTCTTGTGATGTCCACCTTTCGCGCGTGCTTTCCTGCACCGACAACGAGTGCAGCGTGATTGAAGAGCCTGTCCACGACGTAGGTGAGAGTCTCGTTATTTTGTGGGTCCTGTTTAACGCGGTAATTCACCATCTCCAAACCATCCGGCCCCTGAACCATTAGCACGGGTGCCTCCGTGCGCTCGGTCGCGACGGGCATCTGGATGTAGGTCTTAATCCCATCGTCCAGCACTCGGAGCGGGCGGATCGTCGGATCTCCACCCTTGATCTGGTAGTCCCAATACAGGGCGTCCACAGTGTCAGGAAGAATTTTCTCCGGCGCTTTCTCCTGCTTTCGGCGAGCGGCCTCCTGGCTTTGTTCGGCTGCAAATTTCTTCCATTCCTGACTTTGGCTGTCGGGGTAGGCAAATGCCACTCGCGCTAGGAACTCTTCTGGTTTGGATTGCAATCGAACGTAGTAAGCGCGACGATCGGTGGGAATAACCATTGTGGTATCAAGTCCGGCCTGTGTCGGCTTAATAATGACCAGGGGCATCGCGCCTTCACCAGCTCCAGCCGAAGCGGGTGAAATTTGCCAACGAACGTTGTCGCCAATTTGCGGCTCGCCGAGCAATTTCTCACCTGCTTGCAGTTCGAGCACACAAACGTGCAACGGCGAACAGACAACTATTGGAAGGCCAGCCCCATAGATGTACACAACTCGACCATCTTTCCCAGGCGCTGGAATGTTTTCGGAGTACTGCCACTGTCTGCTCACCGCGACCGCGTCCTGGCCCGTCTGATTCAATGCCACGTCACGCTTCACTACGTAATCCCTGGGCACCTGCTTTGATTTTGGTCCAACTGTGGGCCCTGGGCTGATCGTCAGAGGAGGGACGCGCGACGGCTGACTGCCCGCGTGTTGCTCGGCATTGTCAGCTTGCAGTCTTTTGAGAGCCTCCACAAATGGGTACTTGTCAGGCGGTGGCACCGTCGAATCGTGACTTCCGCGCGGCACAGACGAATCGGCGTTTGCCGATGCTGGCGCGGCCCCCGATTGCGCCTGTTGAGCGCCTTGCTGCTGTTGCGCTGATGCCAAGAAAGAACTGGCCACCAGAAACAGTCCAACGATGATCTTCCTCATGCTGCACCTCAAAGAACTTTCGACCAACTGACATCAACTACATAGATCCCCAACGGATTGATACGAGCCAGCTTTTCATCAGTTGGCGGGTTCAACGCGATCGTGAAGACCCCTTTCCAATTCTGCGTGCCGGCAACCTCCCCGGAGTGATCTCGCGTTGTCTCGGTCCATTCCGCCTCGTAGCTTCGATTGCTTGTGGGCACTATGGAGTGGACATCCACGGTTACGGTCTCAGTGCGAGCACGCTCAAAAGGAGTGTTGTTTCGATAGAAGTCGGTCACTACTGTTTGCGCACTGCTACCATTGCCGATCATCGCGTAAACCCGATCGATGGATCTGCGCTGAGTAATCGGATCGGTCGTTACCGTTCTCAAATCTTGAACCCACTGGAACAGTGCTGCTCGCTTCAAACGATCATCCACAACCGGAACTTGCTCCGCAGGTCCAGACGATACGACGCGACCAATGGAGTCAACCGCTACGACTATCGTTTTGAGCTTTGAGGTCAGAGAGACGCGAATCAAAACTGCGCCTTCGAGGACTGCCACCAGCAAAGCCAGCAGTGCTGCTACGCGCCAGTTCCGGGCTCTCGTAATGAGACTCCCATAGCGCTCGTCCCAGTCTCTTCGCGCGGCCAGGTAGGGGCTGTACCTAGTTTCAGACGCGGAATCGACGTTTCGGCCCTCAGCCACCTGCGCACTTTTCAGAACTGTCACGGAAGACATGTCAGTAATTCCTCGCAACTTCCTTCTTGTGCAACTGCTTTGCGCTCATCCTTCCGAACCGCCGGAGCCGGTGTTCGAACCAAGACCCGGCGGCGGCGACGGATGATGCCCCCCATCTGAGATGTGAAACTTCCTCAGGTCATCCCGGACTCGCCTCAAACCTTGCGCCGCCTTTCTCGCAGCGGATTCGGTCCCCTCCAGGACTCGATCCGCTTTCGCCGCTGTACCGCCTTGTGCTCCGAAAGACTCGGCACTACTCGCCGGCAACTGGAGTTGCCGGGTGCCCGAAGACATGTTTGACGTTGTGCTACCTTGGCGCGACCACACGGACTGAGATCGCGCCGCAGAGGACGCCTGCCCCGCACCGCCCTTTCCTGGCGGTGCAACCTGCCCCCCATTTCCACCGCCGCCACCAACAGGCGACATTCTTGGCGGCGGAACCTGTCCGACCCCCAGGAAGGCGGTAGAGTTAGTTCCAGTAACGCCGCCTGGAAGACGACCCGCTGCCAACGCTGCAGGGCCAGACGACCCCGAACCTCCTCCGCCTCCGCGTGATGACAGACTCTTACCGGCAAAACTCGTAGCTTCACGCACAGCGCTTAGACCGACGCGACCAGCCGAAACCAGTGAGCCAACGCCAGCAAATGCCAAAGCACCTACCGTCGCTCCTCCCGCCGCTACTTGAATGGGAGGACTAAGCAAGTCCCCTCCAGAAAACGCGGGAGAGCCACCAATCACGGAGGAAATCAGCTTCGGCGACATCCACGTAAGTGCCATGAAGATTACGCAGGCGCCCATGATGTCGAAGGCCGTCATCGCGGGCTGCTGCGATTGCGCCACTTGCGCAGCAGCTCCCATCCAGCCCGTGGGAGGCGGGCCAGGCTGCCCAGACAGCTGCATCCCTACTCCAATTAGTAGGTAGAGCACCATCAACTTGATCCCGATGGAAACAGCCAACCCGACATATCTCTCGACATACGGTGTTGTCCATCGCGAGCCACCGAACCCTAAGAAAATAAACCCCGCCATAATCACGATGTAACTTTCGACAAGAGCTGCCACGTACTGGATCGTTATGATCACGTACGCCAAGAAGGTGGTGAAGGTAGCCAGCGTGAGCGCAAAAGCGGGACCAGGATGCAGGAAGAATCCCGCGTTTGATGCCGCGTTCCAAAGGTTCCCGGCAATGTTCGACCCGGTGGTTAGCACCCCGGACGGCGAGAGATTCGCCGTTCCCGCTGCGTGTTGCCCGAGTATTCCGAAACTATCAATGATCGAGCGTATCCAGAACGTTGGACCACTCCCTCCAAAACTTACGAACGGCGACATCAACAATGCATAGAAAATGCCGATCCACATAATCTTGCGTACCAGAGTGGAAGCCAGTGAATGAAAGTCCGCCCGTTCGAGCACGACCAGCGTCAGAGTCCAAGTCACCTCTAAGACCGCGAGCAAGAAGAAGAGTCGTTGCGCGGCTGGGAACACGGCTGAAAGCCAACTGTTCTGGGCCTGCTGATACTGCTGAATGATCTGACTCGGAGAGTTGAGAGGTCCCTGCTGCGCGAATCCTGTTCGCACGAAGAGGATGCCTACCGAGCACGTGCCCACGAGCACGACTCTGACCCATCTAAATCCTCGAACGTGAATTGGCCTGGTACTCATACATCACTTCTCATGCGTGCCTACCCACTCAAGGGAGAGGAGGGTTGTACTGATCACTCTTCTGCGGTTGCGTATTGAATACACTAGCCGCGATTGCTGCTCGGCAAACTCGGCCTTCTGTCGTCTCGGCCCAACCGGCCGGAGCTTTTTCCTGAATCGGCAAACATTCTTTCTTCGTTTGCCAACCTACGTCTTGATGCTTCAGGAACCACTGCTCAATCGAATCGAACGAAGCAGACGTCAGATCACCGGCTCCTGCCGCTTCCACTCTCTCGACAATCGCGCTCGGTGGTTCCTTCTTCTTGCAGGAACACATCGCGAGAACAACTACCGATGACACAACCATCCAGACAATTCGTCTCATGGCGGGCTCTTCTGGCTCAGGGCAACGACGGGCTATATCCATCAGACTGCCAGGCCTGATAACCAAAGAAAGTTTGTTCTCCGGCAGCCGCAGCTTGCTCATTCTGAATTTGCGTTGCCTGGTAAGCCTGTTTGCTCTGCAGGTCAAGGATCATCAGCTGTCGCAACAAAAGCAGTTGCTCCACCTCTTGCTCTGACACTTCGGTCCCGATTTGCACTGCGTCAAGCCGCCCTTGTGGCGTCATCATCCTCTGACGCATGGCGGTGAGAAAACTCTGAGTGTTTTGCAGTTGCTGCCCCTGTAGCCCCATTGCTCTCAGACTGCTGAAAGTCGTGTCCAGTGATGTCTGCGACCAATTCGCATAATTCTGGTAGTAGGCATTGGGGTTGTAGGCTTGTGAATATCCAGGGTACGTGCTCGCGAAACGTGCATTCAGGTTCGACATTGAGTAGGCTAACGCTTGTCCTCCGACGACGACCCGAGCAAGTTGATTCAGGTCTTGAAGCACCGGCCCCACCATCTGATTGGGCAGCACGCGGGTATTCTGCAACATATTCGCGTAGCGAAGGAAGTTGTTCTGCACCATCTGCACTTGCTGGATATACTGCTGCATCAATTGCACATGATTGAGCAGTTGGGTGATCTCGGTCGCAAAAACTCCTCCGGCTTCCACCCGAGGAGAAACGTCCCCAATGACAACGACAATCACAAGAGCGACCGTGATTGTGATTCGACGACGCATGATGCGCCTCCTTCCTACAAGGCCCTAGCCCGCCACCGCAGCTTCTTCCACCGGCTGCCCACTCTCGATTTCTGAGACCCAGTCCGCCCAGTCTTGAAGACCGCGCTGACGAAGCCAACACTGCCGCCATGTATCCGGGTTCCCGGCGATCGCAGCATCGACCTTGTCTCGCTCCTCTTGCCCGTTCACGCCAACAAACGACAAAGCGACGCCTCCAAGGCCCAGCGAAATCAGGCGCCGCCCCTCTGCGGAAACCACGTAGTACTGACGCTTGGGCAATGCTGTCTGAACGATTTCTATTTCTCTCTCGTTCAAGCCGACCGATTCATAGAAGCTGCGCGAGGCAGGGTTCCCCGCCTCCGCATTGGCCAAGAGGATCTTCGTCGGGCAACTCTCAAGTACAACGTCCCTGATCTGCGAATTGAAAACATCAGACAGATTCTGCGTCGCGAGTAGCACTGCCGCATTCTTCTTTCGGAGTGTTTTCAACCAATCACGCAGGTAGTCGCGAAAGAGAGGATGGCGCAAATATATCCAAGCTTCATCAAGCGGAATCAACGTCGGGCTGCCATCCAGACGCTTCTCGATCTGGCGGAACAAGTACAGCAATACCGCGGTAACTGCTTTTTCGTTCGTTTCGCCGGAGGTCATCAACTTCTCCATCTCAAAGACCATGAATCTTCCGAATCCGAGCGAGTCTTCCTTAGCGTCTAACAATTGCCCCCACGCGCCTCCAAGCGTGTAGAACTCCAGTGCCTCGCGGACCTCCATTTGCTGAATAGTGGCGCAGAAATCCGTCAGTGTGCGATTGCGTGGGTCGGCCTCTCGCATCAGCCTCACCGCGCTCGTAATCGCGTTCCGATGTTGTGGAGTAATCGGATGCAGACCATTCAGTGCGCACAACTTCTCCAACCAATCAGCCGCCCAGGAAAGATCGGAGGAATCGTCAAGGTCCTGTAAAGGACAGAATGCCAAGCGTGCGCCGTCACCGCCGAGTTCGTAGAACTCGCCGGCCGCGGCGCGACATAAGACATAGAGGGAATGGCCCTTGTCAAATGCAAAGACCTGAGCGGCCGGATAACGAAACCACTGTGCCGCAATCAATCCAAGCGCAGTGGATTTTCCACTTCCAGGCGGACCAACCATCAGAGTATGACCCAGGTCAGAAACGTGCATGTTGAATCGGAACGGTGTGTTCCCGGTTGTTGCAGCGTACAGAACAGGAGGACTGTTCGGCGGCATCAGCGATGAAGGATTCTCGCGACGACCGGCCCATACGGATGCAATCGGTAATACATCCGCCAAATTCATCGTGTGCAGAACCACTTGGCGGACATTGCTGTATCCATCGCCTGGAAGAGTGCCGCGCCACGCATCCACAGCATTCACGGTTTCGAGTCGCGCGGAGTATCCAGCATTCCGCACCGTCTTGGCCACAAGTGCGGCGCTCTCTTCCACTCTCTCTTCATCCGAATCAGCACAAACTACGTTTGCCGTGTAGAAGGCAAACTGCACATCCCCTGATGAGGCAACGCTCATTGCTTCTTCCGCGTCGATTGCCATTTCCTGGGCATAGAGATTGACCGGACCCGTCTCGGTGCGAAACAGGGTGTCTTTGAAGCCCCGAACGCGCGATTTCCACTTTTTTCGAGTCTTGTCAAGAAACGATCGCGCTTCTTCTGGGTCCATCAGTATCGCGCGAGTATTCCACCGGAACTCGATCGGCAGTGCATCGAGCACACCTAAAACTCCCGGATAGCTCGCCTTCGGGAAGCCATCGATAGCCACCACCCGCAGATGCTTGGCCCCAATGCACGGCTCGATACCGCCGACGAAATCTTGGGAAGCCAAGACTTGGTTCAGCAGCACAGGAATTTCGGGCTGTACAAATGGATGATCCAGCGCATTGACGCAGCGATGCACGTAGCGCAGCAATAGATCCTGAATCTGCTTGTACGCGAGCTCATGCTCCGCTGTGGTCGCCTTCAGGCGTGTTGCAGTCAAAAGCGAAGTGAAAACGTCCTCAAAACTTGCAATCCGCCCTTCGAAATACTCAAGAGCCTTCAACGCGCTCGCCTTGCGCGCTTTCGCACCGTCGAAGAGCCAGCCCTTGGTGCTTTCTTCCTTAGCACTCGGCGGTAGATAGGTCAGCGTTAGAAAGTATTCACTCTCAAAATGAGCGCCCTCAGCCATAAACTGTTCTCGGCGCTCCGCATCGATGAGTTGAGTGGCGAGGTCAGGAAAATGTCCCTCTTCTGGGTAGCCAGGTGCGAGGGAGCGAATCGCGTCACACTGGATCATCCACCCGCTTCCAAGGCGGAGTATCGAACTTAAGCGAGCGGAAAGCGCCGCCATCTCTTCATGCGTGGCGGACGCCATGTCGGGCCCTCGGAAACTCCAGCCCGCCAGCAATGCCCCGTCCTGCAGCAGCAGAATTCCGTCGTCAATCAAAGCGTCATAAAGCAGCAAGTCCGCCAAACCAGCGGCGTGCCGGCGATGTTCCGTAATCTGCAAGACCCACCTCAGACGCTGGACTCTATCCAGCTATCTCCACCGTAACTTCGTGTTGGTTGACGGAGCACACAGCTTGCTCTTCGCCGGATAGAAACTGCGGTAGCGAATGTGTCTGATGTAAACATGTCGCAGTAGCGGGTCAACCTTTCCCATCCGTGCCAACACCGCTACTGCGACCAGCCACACCAGCAGCCCAACGAGAATGCTCCACCATGTCATGACAGCGAAGATCAAGATCGCCGCCAGGACTCCAGAAACGAGAACCAATTCACGATCCCCACCCAACAGCAAGTGGGGCCGATTCGCCGACTGATGAAAAGCTATTTCTCTCGGAGAATCCACGACAATCTCCTGCACACTAGACACACGCGGCGCTAACACCAAACAGCGTCGTCATGATCACTGTTCCGCCTACCAACAACGCGATCGCGCAAACAGCGAACACTCCTCGGCGAGCGAATTCATTCCACTCGCCACCAAATATCAAGGTCACGCCGATGGCAGCCAAAGCGATAATCGCAATCAGCACTGCCACTGGCCCGCTAAGCGAGTTCTGTAATGTCTGCAACGGAGCTTCCCAGGGGAGACCTGTTTGCCCCGTTCCAGCGAACAATGGAGTAGTGAGAGACAACATCACCGTCAACCCGAACGGGATGCACCGCCACAGCTTTCTCATTCGAACCTCCTCTTCACCTTGGAATCACCTCCGACCTAAGGAAAAAACTAGCCAACCAAGTGCGTTCCGAGCACTACTCCTGCACCGCCTAGCAACAGGAGCAGGATCACGGCGCACAGCAGTGCGAGCTCATCAACTCCGAGCCGCGAAGCCGAAGCGACAACCAATGCCTCAAGTCTGGACACTTGAACCCTCCACTCCACTCATCTGCGGCACCTCGCTACACGTACTCAAGCTGGTACCGGCCGTCCTCGTGCCCCACAACCACGGCCACCTCTCGAACTTTCCTACCTGCCGAAATCTGAGATTCCTCATCCACGAAAATGACCAAGTTCACAGCTTCGGCAATCAACTTCTGCTGAGGTGCATTCGTCGCTTCCGCAACTAGACTCTCCAGCCGCAAGAGCCCACTCAGAGCATCGTTGGCATGAACCGTTGCTGCCCCACCTGGATGGCCGGTGTTCCACGCCTTCAGCATGGTGAGGGCTTCGCCACCACGCACTTCTCCCACGACAATCCTTGTTGGCTTCAGCCTCATGCACGCGCGCAGACAATCCAGCATCGTCACCGACCCACCAGCCAGTAGGGCCACCGAGTTTTCAACGGCACACTGCAGCTCTGGTGTGTCCTCGATCAACACCACCCGATCTCTCGGGCACACCCGCGCAAGGCAATCGAGGACTGCATTCACCAGCGTCGTCTTGCCGGACCCGGTCGAGCCCACAACCAAAATATTTCTCCGCAAGCGGACGGCAAAACGAATCACCTCGGCATGCTTGAGGCCGCGCACCGTCTGCACGAATTCATCTTTGTGGCGGCGGCGGTTTCGCTCATCCTCTTTGTCAGTGAGGATTTCGTTAGCCTCGTAATCTTCCAGAGTGAATATCGATCGCGGGCGCTGACGAATGGCAAAAACAGGGTGTCGCACCACTGGTGGAAGCAATGCCTCAAAGCGGCTGCCATCTAGTGGCAGTTCTGTCTCAAGAATCGGTTGGTCATGATTGATTACGGTCCCGCGCATCGCGGCAATAGTTCCAAAAGCACTCTCAGCTTGAGTCGGTGACATCTTTCCGACTCGGGCGAAATCTCCGCGCGTCCGCTTAATCCAGATGGTGCTGTCAGGATTGAGAACCAGATCTTCCGTGTTCCGGTCTTGCAGGCAGGTCAGGACTGTTTTACCGAGCTCTCGTTCGAGCTTGTCTTTATACCGAGCGACCTGTTGTGGATCTTGCATATGTCAACAGCCTTAAAACACTTTGCAAAGAAGGCAAAACAGGTGTATATCACTAATCACGACCGATGGACGTTAATCGTTGTGACCGATGTACACCATGAGAATGGTTCTAGTAAATACTCCGAACTGGGTGGGTCTGTCAAGAGGGTAAATTTCACATGCCCGATCGAACCCGAGATGCCGTGATTCGCCAGGTGGACGCGATGCGCGTTCCAGCGTTCGAAGTTGGTGTCTTCGACTCCGCAGCCGAGCAGATGATCCCGAGGACTTGGAGCAAGGAAGCTCTCGTCAAATCACTAGCTTGGCTTCGCTTTGAAAATCTGCAGGGTCGAAACATCTACGTCCGGCCTTCTGGCACGCACTCGCTATCCTTGATTGACGACCTGAAGGCTGACGCTGTGGAAAAAATGAGAGGGACAGGCTTCACCCCAGCACTCGTTGTGGAAACTTCACCAGGCAATTTCCAAGTGTGGGTCCAGCATGGGCGAGTCCTCCCAAAGGACCTCTCTACCGCCACCGCCAAAGCGCTGGCACGCAGGTTCGGCGGCGACCAGGGATCGGCCGACTGGCGCCACTTTGGTCGTCTCGCCGGTTTCACCAACCGCAAAGAGAAACATCGGCAAGCTGACGGATATTTCCCCTACGTGCGTCTTCTTGAGGCGACAGGCACACAGTATCCCGAGGCTGCGAGATTCTTGCGTGAAATCGAAGCTGAGTTGAAGGCGGCGGTAGAGGCATCCGCGAAGAGGCGGGAATTCCTTCGCAAGCACCCACAGTCTGCCGGTGAAACGATCAGAGGGATCGAATACTTCCGCAACGACCCGAAATACGGAGGCGCACAGTCGCGTAGCGATCTGGCCTATGCGGTATATGCGCTCGACCACGGCATCCCCGAGACCAGGGTCCGCGACGCTATTGCCACACAAGACTTGTCCTTCAAGGGTAGCAGTGCCAGGCAGTCCGACTACATCGACCGAATCATCGGCAAAGCGAGCGCCTTTCTCCGCGGAGCCACGATGGAGAGGCAATGAACATGCCTCCGTTGCCAACGCTGATGTCCTCCATGTCGTGCACGTGCAGCAGCGACTTGCGAGTGTTCTGGCTGAGCCGTTCCGCGTCCTCCCCTCCATTGCTGTCGTCGATAGGCATCAGCTCCTCGTCGATTTTTCGGGATGCGTCCCACGCCGAACGCACAAAGCACCGACGCCCTGCGGACGCACGCTCGACGCTGCAACTTCGCTTCGCGCCCTCCGGGTTTTGGACTCCTCCCCCCAGACAAGCTGTGGTCCCCTTCCAAAAAACTTGCCACGTCGCCTTGGGAGTCGGTTTGCGTTCGGCACCCTCCGGGCAAGTGTGAACCGCATACGCGGAAAATCTAAGACAAGGAGCTAGAAGCCATGTATCTCAACGAAATCAAGATAATCGGATTCGTCGGTCAGGACGCGGAACTCAAGAGTCAACAGAACAGCAAAGAACTCGTTCGCTTCGACGTCGCAACGAAGGCGTCCTGGAAGAACCGTGAATCAGGCGAGTACGACTCCCGCACCGAGTGGCATCGCATCGTGGTCTGGGGCGGCCTCACGAAGTTCGCTCAGACGTTGAAGAAGGGCGAGCACGTATACGTCTCCGGCGAGCTGCGCTATCGCGAGTACGACAAGGAAGTCGGCAAGAGCAAAGACATCGTCAAGATGCCGGTGGCCGAGATCCACGCCGGCGAAATCCGCCGGCTCGATCCGAGGGCGTCGGAAGATAGCGCGGCGTAGTCGCGCCCAGCAACGCTCTTCGACAGGGCGGGCCCTCAACCCGCCCATTGCCTTTCAGCATTCACCTGTACCGAACCGATCGCTGCGCACGATCATTAGAACCCGCGGGGATTTCCCAATCAGGAAGCGGCGCTGAATATACCATTACCCGCGCTGCGGCAGGCAGCGAAGAAGTGGGACGATCCCACTGCCGCCAAGCATTGAACCACATCACGATTCTGTGGCACGGAACGAATGCCCAGCGCTGGGGAGAGTCGCGTCGTGAAAGCGCAGAATCCTCTTAGATTGGTGGGTTATGTGAGGAAGGGACGCTGGCCCTCTTTGCGAACGGATCGCCAATAAACAAACCCTCGCTAGGTCTCGTGTCCGTCCTTGCTCGCCTGCTCTATCTTGACATTCAGGACGTAGCACTCCTCGTGAACTGCCTTCCCGTCGCCGTCCGTTTTGCAAGTCTCGACGGCTGCGGGTTTCCCGCAGATTCGGCACAGTAGGGGCGAGGATTTCCCATTCAATCTCTGCGAGACGTTCTGAGGAGATACATTCATTGACCACATTTTCTAGGTCTGGCACACCCTTGCCCCAAGCAGGCAGAGAATTATTTGATCGCAGACGAACGATTCGTGTCAGTAGGCTGGCGCGTAGCCACGTGAAGCTGGGACTGCCGCTCATCCAACGCTCTAATCAGTTCTTCCACCAATGACCCTAGCCTCTTGGGATCACTTTCGCTCGCAACGGCAGCGCACAGTTCGCGCCAATCCGTGTTCCTCGATTCGCTCATGCTGTCCTCCCATAACCATCATTGACGTTAGGTTTTGAGGAGTTGTTCGCACCAAAACGGGGGGGCGACGCTGAGGCGCAGTTTTGGGATAGCAGCGCGACGGAGTGTAAACTACGATCCCTTTCCATGTGAGCAGGACGGTTTCTAACCCGCAACTGACGTTTCAAAGAACAGATTTGGGCCTCTAGCGATGAGACCGTCGCCCTCAGTTCTTGAATTCTGTCGAGCAATGGAACGTGCAAAGAGCGTGCCCAAAGGTCCAAATCTTCAGCGAATGCAATGACCGGGCTCCGGCCGTTATTTCTGACACGGCGAACAGGAAGTCCAATCAGTTCCCAACGCTGGACTGTTCTGACCCCCTGATGCATGTAGTTGGCGATTTGTTTCCACCCGCTAAGCAGTTGCGTGCGGTCAACGCTACTCCTCGGAAACGGGGAACGTTGTTCAGACCCGTTCAAATGAAGCCCTTCAAAAGCTATATTTTTGGAACTTGAGTTCGGCAATTGTTGCATTGAATCCTCTGACAGATGCGATGAACTGTTCCCGGCTAGTCTGGACGGGAGTACTCCATTGTCCCCACGATCGGTTCATCCCCGTTGCTGCTCTTAGGGCAATGCTAGGTCGATTTGATCCGTCCGTCTGCCGGTTTCTGCATTCAGATAAGTGCGATTCCGCACATACGTTCATTCGATAGAAGGTGTACAGTAGAGGTGTCTCTTCTAGCATCTTTCCGCCGTGCCCTTCGGGCGTCGGTTCCTTGCAAAAATCAGACAGCGTTTTCGCTGGGCAAGGAGCCACTATGGCCAAAAGTCGTGCTGTGTCCACAAAAACCCTTCCGCCAGAGGCAAGGAAGGATAGCGACGGCAAGAAAGTAGGAAACCTCATTCTGTTGGCTCTTCCTCGACAGGAATGTGACAAACTTTTTTCCTCACTTGAGTTCGTGCGATTGAATCTTCATCACGTGATGCACGAGGCAGGCGAAGTCATGAGGTCAGCCTATTTCCTCAACAATGGATTGGGTTCCGTCCTTACCGTTATGCCAGATGGAAAGAGTGTGGAGGTTGGGTTAATCGGAAAAGAAGGCTTTATCGGGTCAGCCATCGTGTTTGACTTCAAAACAAGCCCTCTCAGGGTTGTGGTTCAAGCTGACGCAACAGCCTATCGAGTAGATGTGCCAACGCTGCGGAAACTCTTGCCCGAGTGCCCCGAATTAGAAAAGCAGATTCAGCGTTTTGCGATGACCTTGGCTATGCAGTCAACCCAACTCGCTGCCTGCAACCGCCTGCATGATGTCGAGGAACGATTGGCTAGATGGCTGCTCATGAGCCATGATCGAATTGGCGGCGAGACAATGCCATTGACTCAAGAATTCTTGGGGCAAATGCTCGGAACCCGCAGATCGAGCGTCAGTGTAGCTGCTAGCATTTTGCAGAAAGCCGGAATGATAACCTACACGCGAGGAAATGTGACAATCGTGGACAAACCTAAGCTTGCGGAAGCCGCTTGCGACTGCTACCAGATAATCCAAGATCAAAAGAGCAACTGGCAATCGGAGACACGGTAACCGGAGCAAACGGTGAGGGCTCGCCGCAGTTAATGAAACCAGACGTTGACTCACTCACCTCAACCGAGCCAGGCGGGATCACATCACGGCCCCTTCGGCAACGGGGTGTTAAGTAATTCTTTGTCTAGCGCCCCGTAGAGTTGCTGCAGAGCTTGATCCTGAGGGAGCGGTCTGAACTCAGTGCGGCTCGGGCTAAGGAGCATACCATTCCGAAAAGTCGTGTGGTCGTCCCCGTTCTCCGGCTCCGTTAGGGGGAAGAAAAACACTACCTGCTTCATCGTGCACAGATATGCCTGCCGCTCTTGCCGATCGACCAATAGGCAGTGCCATTCCTGATTCAGCTGGTCGAGCTCACGACAGAAGCGCCCACCTCGGCGCTGGAATTTTCCATACAGCGTCGGACAGTCGTCTTCTCCAATCTCAGCCCATACGAGTGGATGATTCACAAATTCCGTCCACAACTGTGCGTCAGAGGGCACATGATCTCCGCCGTCCGAATATCCGAACTGGTGAGTCCTTGGCGAGTATGAAAATTCCACGAAACGCAGGTTCCCGCGATATCCAAACGCCTGTTCCATAATTGGCGGCACCTTGAAATCGAGCGGCTCCGCGCCAACAAGTGTCGGCAAAACAGTGGCAGGGTCGGGCACACTCCCATGAGTCCTGCGAACAGTCTCTTTGATGGCCGCCACGAATCTGCGGTGAGCCCTAACAGCCGGCAACCTTTGAAACGTGCTAGTCATGACTAACCTGAATCGAGTGATTTTGGTCGCGCGACCGCGACCGGTTGCTCAGGACCAAAGCGTTAGCTGATAGCCTTCCGGCGTCAGCTTCAGGAGAAGAACGTCGTAGTACCAAGTCAGCGCAGAAGAAACCACAGCGCCCAAGAAGAATCCACCGGCTCCCCACAGGAACGAACCAGACCAGCCATGCAACCAGCCGACGATCACCAACGTGATCGATACCAAGACGCAAAACCCGCTCACGATCGCCATAATGATTCGCAGGAATGGCCTGAGCATTCGGAGTGCAAAGAAGAGAAACGTTCCGAAGACTTTCCAGACGAGATGAATTCCGTATGGAACTCCTCCGTGCGGACCGGCTACGGGCTCTGTTACGACCTCACCCACTAAAACTTCTGGTACGGTACTTTCACTTCGTACAGCCACGAGAACACCTGCCTCAAAGCATCTTTCCGATTGCGAACCCCAATAAAACCAGACCCACGGCGCACATCAATCCCACTGCGACCCATCGCCAGACAACGACGTGCGAGTAGCAGCGCTGCAAACTAAACACTGCCTCGCTGGCATCCAGCCGGGCTGCTCGGAGATCGCGGTCGATCTCCTCACGAACTGCTCTGCCCGAGGCCCGCACCTGATCTGTTAGATGCCCCACGTTGCGCTGTTGCATGTCTTCAAAACATGCGTCCAGCTCGGCTACCAAGAGTCTAGCCCGTTTTTCCAGCCTGTCAAAGCACTCTTCCAGAACCGCCTCGTTAATCGTCACCAACACCATCGCCGGATCGTCAGGCCGGAGAATGACTCCATGCCGATTGGCAACGTCCGCAGTGATTTTCTTTATGTTGAGCTGCTCCATATCAGACACCGCTCACAGCGAGGTTGCGCGCTCCACTGCGCGAACGGTGCCGATCGCTGTTGAGACCGACAACATCTACAAGAGCCTCGGCCGCCGACACCGGACTATTCCAATAGAGTTCCAGATAACCACGATGCCGCTCCAGCCGCTCCGTCTGCTCTGGCGAAAGCCGTACCAACCTGGTCTGCGCTTGTTCCAAGATCTTCTTGCTAACTCGCTTGCGCCGATATTTCCGTGTTCTCACGACTTCGTACTCCCACGAATTACAGAATGCCGGACATTTCTCGCCGCTTGCGGGTTGGTTTTGCTTTCCTGGGACTCGTCAGTTGGCTGAAGCGCTGCCGATCTCCGCTTTCATGCCATCCAGCAAGGCCAATGCATTGAGCTGCTCAAACAAATCGTCACGAACGATCTTGAGCCGCTGTTTGGCCATGATGGAAAACTTTCCATCCCGGAGAGCTTCCTCAAATGTCAGCTTCGCGGCAATCATCTCCTCCACGTCACGGCCAAACGTATCCTGATTCCGCCTCAGAATTGAAACCGTCCCCAGCACTTTGGCAGCATGTTTTCGATACACCGCCATCTCGGGGAACGGCGTCCCCTCCGCGTCGCGGACCTGGCCGAAGAACTCGTTCGACCAAACGAGTAGATTTCGGTCGCAGGAACTCTCACCGAGCTGATTGAATCCGCTGAGCGTATCGTTGAGGGCTTGTCCTCCAGTGATTACGGTGTGGACTACCAGCCGTCGCCCGCCCTTTGCCAGACAGTCGAAAACGTTGTTTTCGAGAATGTAGTACCAAAGCGGAATAAACGTGGACGCACCACTGTCAACCACGAAAGTACCGCTTTCGGTCAAGAGCCGTTCCAAAAGAACATCAAACTCCCTTTGGTCTACACGGCCCTCGCGCATCAGCTTCAACGTCTGCGCCTCCAGGCCTTTGTACTGAGACAGGGTTTGGTTAACAGGGTCCGTGTCTACTGGGTGGACCATCCGATCCTTCGACAAGAAATACTGGACCAATATCGAAGCGACGAGACTTTTACCCACTCCACCCTTGCCCTGCAAGCACAGATGAACTGCCGCAGACTCCGGTTCACTATTGCTTCCCGCGTTTTCTTTTGTCGCCATAAACCAACTCCTCCAAATCCTCCGTGCCGCGATAATGGAACCCAGGACGGCTTGCCTCAACCCTGCGCCAGTTCACCAAAGGGTCGTGAGGCACAACGTGAGTAGTGGACGCTTCCTTCGCAGTCGCAAGCTTGGTTCCAGAAACCTGCCCCTGCTCTCCGTCGAACTCGACTCTCCTCTTTTGCCGACTCCGCACCCTCGCCACATAAATACAGAAATGCTTGTACTGCACGTCTAGCCCACCATCGCGAAAGCGCTGCCACACCCTCTTGAGGGAATGCCCCTGGGCTAGGGCACGCTCAATCTCTGGAAGCGCACCCCTGATAAATCCTGTCTTTGAGCTTGGAACCTCTCGTCTCAAGGCTTCGACCGGCTCAATGGCTTCCTGCCAACTACCTTTCACGCCATTCCCCTTTCTCCCCAGACCACAAAAGACTGCAAAAGACCACATGACCGATGTATATAATCATGTGCAGACCACAATAGACCACAAACGATATCGCAAAGTCAATGCAAAATCCTACAGACGCCCTACAAATGTCCACACGTTTTTCCCGCTGTGGTGCGGTTATCCATGCATGATGCAGAGCGGGAAAGCTGCTAGTGGAACATAAAGGAATGTATTTCAGTGGTGCCTTTCATCGGCTGTAATTTCTTCTTGCGTGAGCGGTTTATATGTAGTATATGTACGTCGATCTGTATGACAACCGCACTACGCGGGTTTGGGAGGTAAAAGCGTCATGATTCCATGCAGCATCCGCCTCCGCGAGGCGCTGAAGGAAAAAGTCGAAGAGATTTCCACAGAGCGCGGCTACCGGTCGTGCTCGGCATTCATGGTGCAAGCCATCGAGGAAAAACTCCGCCGCGACGAAGCCCTGGAGTCGGTATCGGAGACAGAGGCACGAATTGCCGCAAGCTTCAACCAGGTGCACAGGCAGCTGCAATCCCTGCACACCGCCGTTCAGGGACAGTTCGCTCTAACGGATGCCCTGGCGAAATATCTCCTGACCTGCATTGTCGAGCCTCCAGGAGAACTGCTCACCAGCGCCCGCGCTCGTGCCAGGGATCGCTATGAAAAGCTTCTCCGTGCCGCGGCCAAGACGATCACCGGGGAAATAGACAACCCCCTCATGGAAACGATCAACGATGGAAACTAAGGACAGAGAACGTCCTTTCCGGCTTCGACCGCGCAGGCCGCCCAAGGGTGCCTACGGCGAATCGGATCGGAGATGTGCGCATGGACTTCGACGCCTGTTGCGCATCGTCCAGATGTCCGGTCGGCGCGGGCGCAGCGGTCCTGGTTCTAGGCGATCAGCGCACGCTGCCAAATTTCACCAGCGCGTTGCCGTGCGCGTAACCTATTCGACTAATAAGACTCCCGGCCAGTGGAAGGCGCACGGACACTACATTGCGCGGGAGAGTGCGGCGCAGAAAGAGAACATCAAAGGCGTCGGGTTCTCGGCCACGGAGACCGCTGTAGACGTTACGGAGCGGCTGGCATCCTGGCAATCCGCTGGCGACGAACGGATGTTCAAGATCATTGTCTCGCCGGAATTCGGCGAACGAATGGATCTTGAAAAGCACACTCGCGATCTGATGAGACGGATCGAGCAGAGCCTCCTCACAAAACTGGAGTGGGTCGCCGTCATTCATCACAACACCGAGCACCCGCACGTTCACATTGCGCTTCGTGGTCTCGACGATCGTGGAGCCACCCTCAGACTTCCGCGTGCGTTCATTCAGTCCGGAATCCGCCGCCACGCGGAGGAACTGGCGACCCATGAATTGGGATTCCGAACAGAACGGGATGCCCTTGAGGCACAGCAAAGGGAGGTTCAGCAACTCCGGTTCACGAGCCTCGATCGAATCATTCTGCGCAGTCGCGGTGACGACGCGGACTATTTCACAGTGCGGAGGGAACCGATTGATCCGCGGCGGCAATACGCGAGAGCGCAGGACCACCATGTGCAGGCGCGCCTGACAAAGTTGGAACAAATAGGTCTGGCTGCAAGGGCTGACCGCCATTCCTGGCTTGTGCGGGGAGACTTCGAGGAAGTGTTGCGGACGATGCAGCGGGCCAACGACCGGCAGAAGATGCTTGCCCGCCACGCTGCCTTGGTCTCCGATGAACGCCTGCCACTACAGATCACGCCATTTCCTGCGATCTCGGTTCTGGAGGGCCGAGTGCTTGGTCACGGACACGAAGAGACTTCAGGCCGTCCGTACCTGCTGCTGGAGGGGGTCGAAGGGAAGATTCACTTTCTCTGGCAGAACGCGGAGATTCAGGCAGCCCGAAGGCAAAGGCAGCTTCGAGTCAATTCGTTCGTGCGGATAGAAAAGCAATTTGCCGGCACGCGATCGTTTCTGAAGATCGTGGACCTTGGAGATTCGCGGAAGTTGCTAGAAAACGATGCCTATTTCCGAAATACGGCATCGCGTTTCCAGCAAAGCGAGGCACCGGAAATCGAAGCCGCGTGGGGTGGATGGCTTGGTGACTATCTAAAGTTGCTCTCTGCGCATTTATCTGCGATTGGCGATCAAAGAAGAGAGGTACCGCGACGGCATATTGGCCTTGAGCGCTGACGTTTCTTCGCCATCTACGTTTGCCAGAATGAATGCCTTTCGATTGCATGGTTGCACGCTTCGGGTCACAATGAAACCACGCGCGCTGGCGTGGAGAAGCGTTGTGGATGCGTACGTCCTAGTGGATTATGACAACCTAACTGCCCCCTTTCAACAATTGACTCTCTCTGTGCTCGCTTCGCGTGCGCGCGCAAGGGTCGATGGCGAACTTCCCACTGCTGCAGACGTTTACGTTCGCCTCTATGGAGGCTGGTACGGTGGATTGGGTCTTACAAGCAAGGGAACCCGCTTAGCTCAGGAGATCCAATCAACCTTTCCGTTGTTACAGGCGACTCCTGGTTCTCCGTTGAAACGTACATTCTGTGAAATTGCTTCTGGACTCCTAGCATCCCGCGGACACGTCCTTCACCATACTTTTCGGGAGCGTCCGGGCATCCGGTCACGACTCTCGTTTGCGCCGCACCAAGATTGCAAAAAGTTGACGGGTTGCTCCGCAGCGGACGTGGCAAGGTGGTCTAGAGGACAATGTCCCGAACAAGGATGCGCTGTCACCGCGGAGGATGTTTTCAAATATCACGAGCAAAAACTGGTGGATACACTTCTGTGCTGCGATCTGATCGCTCTTGCTAGCCGGACGCCTGCGACCCCCGTGTTTGTTGTGTCAGATGACGATGATATGATCCCCGCGTTTATGATGGCTGGGTTAGCAAGCTCGACCGTTTGGCAGTTACAGGTGCGTCAGCTAAAAAGCCGACCGTACGCTCTTATTCTTCAGCAACACAACATAAGGACAGCACGACTGTAGGAATGGCGATCAATGGACCTCTCCGAAATTTACTCCGACATTGCCGCATTTGCTGACAACGAAAATGATGTGATCATTGAGAAAGGTCTTGCCGTTTTTCAACGCAACCGCCAAACATACAGTTGCAAACTGACGGAGACCGGTTCCGGAGTGGAAGTCGAATTCAATGGCTTCCATATGCCGTACCGGAAGTTCTTGGCTGAAGAGCTGGGGCGACTTTCAATACTCGCAGAAGCGATCAAGCAAAAGCGCCGCGATGTGATGCCGTACATTGACACGCAAGCACAGCGAACAGATTCGGTCGACAAGGCTTACCCATTGGAGTCAGCCCAAGAGCTCTTGTGGAACGAATGCCAGTCTAGACCTCTAGGTGAGACCAAGCTGATATTTCTGACCGCGGATGCGGGCCACGGCAAAACCGCCCTTCTGCGCCGACTCACGCAGCGTTATGCTGCGGCGTACATTGCGCACAAAAGTGACAAGCTTTTGTTTCACATCGACACGCAAGGCCGCAGTTTCGTTCGTTTAGAGGAGGCGGTGGCCGGTGACCTCGGGCAACTTCGTGTTGCTGGCCTCTTCTACTCAGGGGTGATTCGCCTTATTCGTCGAGGTCTGCTAGCGATAGCCATCGATGGATTCGACGAACTGCTTGCTGAAATTGGATTCGGCGAGGCTTATAGCGGATTGGGAGCATTCTTGCGACAACTCGGTGGGAGCGGTGTGGTTATAGCATCTGCACGAAGTGCCTATTTCGAAATTGAGAACTATGCTGCACAGACACGACTTTTAACGTCCTTACCTGACACGCACGTAACAATGGAACTGGTTCGCCTCGAAAGATGGGAACGAAGCCTGGCAATTGAGTATTTCGGCTCATACAAGTCAGACTCCGGGCGATCCATACCGAATCCAGAAAGCGTTTTCGACGAACTTAGCGAAAAACTTGGGGTCGATCACCCGGTACTCCACCGGCCATTTCTGGTCCACCGGCTTGCTGCGCTCCTTGCCGATACTCAGATGGGGCCTGGACAACTTGCCCAGGAACTGGGGTCCTCCCCCGTCCAGGTTGTTCCCAATGTGATTCAAGCAATGCTACGACGAGAGGTTGAAGAAAAGTGGCGGGATCCAAACGGACAACCGTACCTCAGCCTTGACCAACACATCATTTTGCTGTCGGCAGTTGCTGAGGAGATGTGGAACCAGGGCAAGAACAGCCTGCCAGCGGAATTGGTGCAGCTGATCACCGAGACGGTTGTCGAGATGCTGAATATCCCTCCGACTCGACGGGTTCCAATCGTCCAACGAGTCAAAGCTCACGCATTGCTTCCGCCAAGTGGCACGGCGTCATCGGAACTGACGTTTGACCACGAAGAATTCCTGAATTTCTTTTTGGCGAGCCGATTGGTATATCTTCTGCGATCTAAGGATCGCTTTGGTTTGCAGCGGTTCTGTGAGCTCCATGCTCTGCCACAGATTGTAGGGGTATGGACCGCTAATATTGAACCTTGGAGTGCTGACCAGGTGTTGTCAATCCTGGACAGTTTCAACCAAATGACGCGCTCAGAAATCCGTTCCAGTTACCTTAAACAGAACTGCGGGCTCCTAGCCTCTCAATTGGCAGAACTTCACGGTGCTAGACCGGAAACAAAGTATTCCTTCGAGTCAATGTATTTCGAAGCTGATGTCCTAAGGGGCGCCCATATCGACGGTGCCACCTTCAACCGCTGCACATTCATGAACGTCGACGTTGGAGGAAGCAAACTGACTCGGTGTTCTTTTCTTGATTGTCGCATCGACGGCCTCACTTTTGATTCAGAGACGCAGCTCACCGGTAGTGTGTTCGATTCACAATCGCAAGTACTTGGGGTTCTCCGGCGATCTGATGGTAGCGACGGAATGCGTAATTACGTTCCGGACCAGTGCCAAGAAATGCTCGAACGCGTCGGCGCATCTTTTCAGGCAACTAGCGCCACTTCGATTCCTCAACCGGCTAAGACAGTTCCCAAAGATTGGCATCATGCTCTCGAGTCGTTCTTGCGTATCTTCGCTCGCAACTCCGGTGCAACTGAGGGCGTGATCAAAATGAAGCTTGGTCCCCGACATCATGTTTTTCGCACCAAGGTTTTGCCGCCGCTCCTCAAACATGACCTCATCCGCCGCACCGAATATGTAGGACAGGGAGAGCAAGAACGGTATGAGCTGAATTTTCCGGTGGACATCATTCTCATGGGTGAAGATCCCAACGCGAGTGTTCCGAGGCCGGTCTCCGACTTTTGGGCCCACCTCCGGCAGCTTGCTTGATATCCTTCGCGCCAGTACCACAAGCTCCTGCCCTTAATCTCTGTCGAGCAAGACTAGGAAGTTTTGTCTTGACAATATGCGCAAACAGGTCCATATCATGTGTACATCGGTCTTGATGATGGTGTATACATGTCTACTCAAGATGCTGGGACTCGCCAAGATCTCATCGCAAACGGCGTATCACGGGAAGTCCTGTCGATTAGCGAGGATGTAGACGCCCCGCAAAACCTTGGCTCCGCCTTCGAGTCAGAAGTTGAACACGACCTCCTAGTCTGGCCTCGCGAATATCTCGAAACCTACCTTGATCGTGACAACGATGGAACCATTCCCCTGAACGAAGTTCAGCTCCAGGACTTGCTGGAGGCGGCCTTCGACCGCGACGAGGGATTGGTTCGCAATGCCGTCACCAGTCTGAAGAGGACGCCAAGCGGTCCCACTCTTGACGCAAGGTCGGCCCCGGATGCAAATACGGTCGGGACCGCGACGGAGGACGCCGCGCAGCAGAAACCAAACAGAGACCGCGCGTCTCTGGCGACTTCCATCTCCCATTTGTCGGACTCAATGCGAGCGGGCGCAGGCCGCAGTGATCTCATCCAACAACACAGGCAGGTTGCGCTTACCGACAGTGGAGTCTATTTAGGCAAGATCGTTTCCGCGACTCCTGAACTTCTGATTCAGCGAATCTCAGCGGCAACCGAAGTGGCCCATCCCAAATCGCTTCTGTCCGAAATTCCGCAAATCGGCCAAGTCGTCAGGATTGCGTATCAGAACAACGTGGCGAACGTCCGCGAACTTCAGCCGCGCAGGCTGGAGAGGGAGATGGAGCGATGAAACCGATGTATCGGCTCCCAAAAGATCCCGGCCACATCGGCGGCTACTACATGGCGCCGACAATTGCCGGCCTTATCTGCCTTCTCATTTCGAATGTTCTTGCCACACAATACGTTGCCAATCATTTCGAGTACCAGGATGCTCTGGGTGAACCGCTATGGCATGTCGGCACGGTCGGAATTTTCCAACCCTTTGCTTGGATCACCTGGGTGTGGCGTTACGGGAGCTCTGTTGACCCAGCGATAAGAAATCCACTTCTGCTGGCCGCGTTTATCGTGATCGCCGGAGCCTTCGCGACGGGAGTCTTGTTTTTCCTGTTGAACATCCAACACACCAGACGACTCTCGAAGAACACCGAGGATCTGCACGGGTCAGCTCGGTGGGCAACGAGAGCCGACATCGAGGCAACGGGGCTCCTCGATGCAAAGCAGGGAGTGTATGTCGGAGGATGGTATGACGAACGTGCACGCCACCTGCACTATCTCCGGCACAACGGTCCCGAGAACGTGTTGGCCTTTGCGCCTACGCGTTCAGGTAAAGGAGTCGGCTTAGTCATTCCAAGTCTGCTCGCTTGGAGCGAGAGCGCGATTATCTATGACATCAAGGGAGAGAATTGGGCCAAGACCGGCGGTTTCAGAGCACATTCGGGTCACGTCTGCCTAAAGTTCTCGCCGGTCGAAGAAAGCGGCGGCGCACGTTTCAATCCGCTCGCCGAAGTCCGCACCTTCACGCCGTTCGATGTGTCTGATGCCCAGAACATTGCGGAAATGATCGTCCACACGGGACAGGAAAATCTGCTCGATCCTCATTGGCAGTTGAGCGGGGCCTCTCTGGCCACAGGAATGATCTTGCATGTGTGCTACGCCGCGGCTGCGCAAGGCCGAACCGCGACTCTTGCGGAATTGGCGGGAACGTTGACCAGGCCAGGAATTCCATTCCGCGACACTCTCCAAGAGTTGCTCAATTACCCTCACGACGTTCGTCGCGCCTGCGACTGGCACATGCCGACAGGTGAACGCACAGCAACTCATCCCGTCGTGCGCGACAAAGCCCAGGAGATGCTCGACAAGGAAGACAAGGAATTATCTGGCGTCTTGTCAGCGGCCAAAACCGCGCTGGCGTTGTATTGTGATCCGCTTGTCGCGAAGAACACATCCCGGAGCGATTTCAAGATCATCGACCTGGTAGAGTCGGAGAAACCTACCTCTTTGTACCTCGTTGTGCCGCCAGCCCACAAAGATCGGCTTCGTCCGTTGATGCGTCTGATTTTCACGATGATTATTCATCGCCTCACAGAAAAAATGGAGTTTCAAGGTTCGGAGCAGAGGCCCCACAAACACCGGCTCCTCTTCATGATCGACGAATTCCCGTCACTGAAGAAATTGGAGGTTTTTTCTGACGCACTCTCGTATATGGCCGGTTTCGGTCTCAAGGCATACCTAATCACGCAGGATATCCGGCAGATCATCGAGGAATACGGCCCCAACGAAAGTGTGGTGAGCAACTGCCAGGTGCGAGTGGCATTCGCACCCAATCAATACGAGACCGCCGAGTTGCTCAGCAAGATGGCCGGGACCAAGACGATCCAGAAGGCGTCGTTTACGTATAGCGGATCTCGCATGTCACCGATGATGAACCACGTCAATGAGAGTGTGGAGCAGATTCAGCGCCCGTTGATGACCCCGGACGAGGTGATGAGGATTCGGCCGGCGCAGAAAAAAGGAGAAGGTGACAAGCAGCGGATCGTCGCGCCGGGAGACATGCTGATTTTTGTTTCGGGGCAGTACCCAATTTTGGGGAAACAGATGCTCTACTTCTCCGATCCAGTGCTTCGGATGAGGAGCGAGATGCCTCCACCAAAAGGTTCGTCGCAAATCCTTAGCGACGACGGGAGCCCAGAGTCGAAGAATCTGACGCCAGCAACGCGGAAGAAGCCAACTAGTGAAACGCCGTCCAGCGGCGGCCAAGACCGCGAATACGTCCCGCTGCGCTCGCACGAAGCTCTGTCGTTTGGAGAAGGAGGCATCCACGAGGTTGGTCCGGCCGCAGACGAAATACCTGTTCATGAACCGCTTTCATCGCTGTCACAGGTAACCCCACGCAACGTTGAGCAGCTTGACCTTTGGATGGATCGGTAGAAGATATGCAGGAAAACTTCTTCATCCTGGCAGGATACCTCGGCACGAAACCGGAGGTTCGCTACCTTCCATCTGGCACGCCCGTCGCGAACGCACGGCTTGCACAGACGATGAAATTTCAGAAGGACGGCGAGCCAAAGGAGCATACGAACTGGTTCAACCTCGTATTTTATGGCGACAAGCTGACAGAAGTGGCATTGACCTACGAAACGGGTGACAACATCCACGTCACTGGTGTTCTGGAACACCGTCAGTGGGAAACACCTGGGGGAGCCAAGCGCAGCGTTTACGAGGTTTCAGTGCGCCGCTGTCATCGAATTGCCGAGTACACCGACGCTCCCCAACGGCAGCCGGCAGGCACCCATGCACAACTCACCGTGGAGGAAACTGGAAATGGGAACGGGAACGTCCTCGATAGCAGCGACGACTGGGTCCTCTGACCTTCGAATTCGCACGCGCCGGGCTCTCGTTCATGTCTTACGGCTAGTGTTGATTTTTTTCGGGCTGATCGTGGCATGTGCGATTCTCGGTATCCGCTTCAATCTTACTGAGTCACTTCCGCAGAGAGTTCTTATCGTGACTAACGACGACTCGGCGTCCCTCGTCGAGTTCTGCCCTCAAGGACCTGCTGCTGAATTGTCAATGGAACGGGGCTACCGCCGACCAGGAATCTGTGCTGACGGCGGCGCTCCACTGCTGAAACCAATAGTTGCCCGAGCTGGCGACCTAGTGGAGGTCTCGTCCAATGGAATCACGGTTAACGGAAAGCTGCTGCGAAACTCTGCGCCGCGACCTAAAGACTCCCGAGGACGCCCACTCACTTCCTGGCCCCAAGGCAATTATGTCGTCGCCGCTGGATTCATCTGGGTCGTGTCGCAATATCATCCGTTATCTTTCGACAGCCGCTACTACGGTCCCGTCCCCGTTGCTCTCGTTCGACATCACCTCCGGCCGATTTGGTAGCACCGTCTCGTCCGCGGGATTCCAGTACAGAGCACTACCTGCCCTCGCTTGCTTTGTCGGCGTTGTTGCGTGGAGCGGACACGTCCTTACGATCCCGCTCGCTCTGCTACTGGTCGTGTTGTTAAGCACAGCGCTGACAAGAGGGGTCGCACTGACGACGTGTGTCGCGTATTACGCGGGCGCGACTTGGCAGATTTTGCCGGGAGCTGCGACATTCTTTGGCCATCATGCCAACCCGATTCAAGTTCTGAGCTTGTGGGCGGGCGCGAGCCTTCTTCTTGCCACGCCTTGGGCCATTCTGTGGTCGCCAAGACGAGCTTCGCGTCTGTGGAGAATGCCATTGGCGCTTGTCCTGCTCGCGATCCCACCGCTCGGCGTGGTCGGATGTGCATCCCCGCTCGTCGCAGCGGGTCTGCTTTTTCCAGGAACGGCATGGCTCGGCCTGGCCCTTACGGCCCTCGTTTGTGGATTGCTTTCGAGCTATCCGGCACTCGGTCTTGCCCTCGCACTGGCATTCGCAACACCGGCACACATGTTTTATCGCTCGCAACCGGCACCGCGTGACTGGCGCGCAGAAAGCACGCACTTTGGCGGAGTCGGTCTGGATACGCCCACACCTCTAGCGGACTACCAGGCTGCCCAATCCATTCAGCAGATAGCTCTGCGATCAGATGCTCGCGTGATCTTGTTTCCAGAAACAGTGGTGACCAACTGGAACCCCGGAACCGACCTTTTCTGGAAACGAACCATCGATATCCTCCGAGAACAGGGCAAGACGATGCTCGTCGGCGCAAATGTGTTCGATTCGAGCAGCCGGCACTATTTCAACAGCGTCGTGATTCGCGGCGCCGAACAGCGTCCAGATTTTGTCCAGCGAATTCCGATACCCGTTGCGATGTGGAAGCCCCTAAGCAAGACTGGTGTCCCACTGCAACTTGGCAATCCGGGAACGGTCATGATCGCAGGTCAGAAGGCGGCGATCCTCATCTGCTACGAACAGCTTCTCGTATGGCCAGTCGCAACGTCATTCTTGTCGCACCCCACTCTACTGGTTGGCACCGCCAACGATTACTGGGCCAAAAACACCACAGTCCCTGAGATTCAGCGTGCTTGTCTCAAAAGCTGGGCACAGTTATTTCGCGTCCCGCTTCTGTGGGCACAAAACATTTGAAGCCGTCGGGAGGTTGGTTATGGAAAACAGCGTCGATAGGAAAGTTGCTCTCATCACGTGTCTATTGTTATGTCTCTGCGCGACCGCTATGACGCAAACGGAACGAAAAGACATTCCGAACGCGCCGATTGCCCCGAGTGAGTTCAAGGCCCTCGCACAACACTGTGCAGCGGATGTCCCAGTGATCACATTGCGCGCGATCGCGAGGGCAGAGTCTGCTTTTCGACCCTACGCCCTGAGTCTCAACTACCCTAAACGAACAGCGGCGGAACAAGGCCTTCATGGTGGGGGGATGTTTCTCGCGCGCCAACCTCGAACCCTCGACGAGGCGCGGGCATGGACTCACTACCTCGTAAGCCGGGGCAAGACAGTGAGCATCGGCTTGCTACAGATCAATAGCGAACATGCCGCCGACTTCGGCCTCACTTGGGATCAACTATTCGATCCCTGCACGAACATGCGCATCGGAGCGCACCTTCTCACGGCATACTACCGGCAGGCTGCCGCGGTACTGGGAGACGGCCAACAGGCGCTCCAATTCGCCCTGTCTGGCTACAACTCGGGATTCCCACTTGTCGGTTTTACGAACGGCTATGTTGACTCCGTTGTTCAAGGCGAGTTCACAGCATCGCACCACAACATCTCGGCAAATGAGAGCTTCAAGTGACGTTTCCAGTTCGGACCCGGAGGGGTGACACATAACAATTTCGATTTGTCCAATCGAAAAAACGCACGCAACTTTCCTCCATGCGCCGGGTTGGCTCACGGATAAGCACTTACTCAATCTTAAATTCAGAACGAAACGCATTTTTAACATTTCCACTCTGGATTTTGTGGTATGAGTAGCTGCCAGCATCTCCGCTGCCTCTTCGTCCACCCATTTCACCGCGGAGGAAGTACCGTGCCCAGGCCCCGGAAAGACAAAACTCGGAAGGCTAAGGACGACCTGGAGACTGACCCCAAGATAAATTTCAAACTCATAAAGATGGCAAGCGGCAGCCGGAACGGCAACCGCAACGGAGTCAGCCCTAATGGAAACGGCCGTGGCGTCAAGGTCAACGTGCAGCTTTTGCCCGAGACAAGGCTCTTGCTGGCATTGGCAAACGAGGAGGTAGAGGCCCGACGCAAAGCGGGCCAGTCAGAGGCGAAAATTTGGCGAGACTGCCAGAGGGCACCGTTGACGTTTGTAAAGGCTGGATTCAAGCGACTATTGAGCGCCTGAGGCGATTTAGTCGGCACGTGTCTTGTGATCCGCAGTTTGAAGTGGTAGGTGTGCAGTCTGCATTAGGATGTAGCTGTATGAAGGCGACGGACTTGGAAAACCTGCGAATCGGCCAGCGAGTCACAATGCGCTATCGCAGTGGCATTTTGCAGGAAGCGGTCCTCGTCGGGAACGATGACGGTATTTTGAATTTTCAGTTCGGCGGTTTTCTTCGTGAGTCCGTTGGCCCAGTGATCGATATCTCCCTCAACGAACGCGGCGGCTGGACTTTTGGCCCGCGGCAGCCAAGACTGTTCAACTGACGACCGATCATCCAATCATTTCTACGCGTGCATTCCCGATGCGGGGAGGCCCCCTCTCAACGAGCCTGCGGGGGAAGCGATGCGCGATGGCTCGGAACAACCCCGCATCCGGCGCACCAAGGCTAGCAAGATGAGCTATTGTCTTCAACCCCCTCTTTTGGGCCGAGGAGAAACCCGCCTCCCGTTCTACAGACTGACGGAGCTAACAATTTTTTCTTACTTTTTTCTCTTCGAGGTTCCTTTACTAGATGAGGGGGAAATTCGTAACCGCGGAGCCCCGGCGGCAACTCAGTAGCTGCAAGCCCCTCGTCCACATGTTTCAAATATGGAGGAACCTACCGTGCCCAGTCCCCGGAAGGAGAAAAATCGGAAAGCGAAAGACGACGCTGACGAGCCGAGGACAAGTTACAAGCTCATCAAAATGACAAGCGGAAACCGCCATGGACTGAGCCGGAATGGCAACAGCCGCGGTGTCAAAATGAGTGTGCGACTTTTGCCCGAGACCAGGCTTCTGGTGGCGCTGGCAAGCGAAGAGGTAGAAGCCCGCCGGAAGGCGGGCCAGTCGGAAGCAAAGATCTGGCGCGATTGCCAGAAGGCACCGCTCACTTTTGTGAAGCGCGGGTTCAAGCGCCTCTTCAGCACTTGAACCCGCGGCCCCACTGATCTAGTGAGGTGTGCTGCTCCGGCTCTTGAGTCGGTCTAGGCAATCTTGGACCGCACGTTGAGTGAGCTTTGGATCTAGGTCCGACTCTTTTGGGATCGAAAAGAGAGGGTTCGCAGCAGCCTTTACAATCTCCTGATCGAATTCTTGCGGGGTTTCAGAAGCCGCGTTGGGAAATCCGATCAGGGCACCTCCTCGCTGGAATTCTGCTCGATAGCTGACGTCCAAGGCGATGTCAGCGGGGATCTTTTCTCGAAGCCTTAGATCCTGTGGGCCGAGATAAAGAAAACCATCAACCAATTCTTCGATGGATTTCTGTAGTGCCTTGGGAAAATCATGGTGCACATTGCAGTCCTGATCAATCCTTGTCCCCGGCGGGATAAAGTGACTTAGATCCAGGGCTCCAAGCCATGTGCCCTTGGCAAGTGCCAGGGATGGAATTGGCCAGGTTTCGAGCCGACTGCTTGACAGAGTTGGCAAGTCGGTATCGAAGACACCGAGCTCGCTAATGACAAACGTCAGGTTTGGATAGTCCTTCTCATAGATCGAAACGGCGTTGCCGCCCGCGCTGTGAAAGAGATGGAATGTTCCGAACAGCATCAGAGCCTTGCGATGCTTTGACAAGACTTCTTTCTCCATTACGGAAGCAATGCCTTCATCGCGGTGAACAAGTCTTATGACGTCGTCAAAGCTTTTGATTTGATCCCAATCAATTGCAGGATCGCCCGCCAAGACCCGCAGCCGTCGTTGCGGCGGCAACTTCTGATTCAACGCTCGCACCAGCGGATAGAACTGCTCCACGAATGCCGAAGCTCCTGCCGCCGGCTGGCCCATTTTGCGCCATACCTTCTGGACTTCCGTAAACGGCACATCCCCTCCCGCTATGTAACGGTCTAGGATGGGCTGATATAGCGAATTGCCGGACTCGAATACGATGTCGTTCACTTTTTCCGAAAAAGCGGGGTTGCGGATCAGCGAGAAAATGAAATCATTCAGATCTTGCATTCCGTGCCCCTGAGGCATGGCCACGACTTCGTACTTGTCGAAGGCAGAGAGGATGGCGCTCACAGCCGGTTGTGGGGTCGGGTCCGCGGCTTCCGGATTACCGGTTGCCTGCGTTTGGCCATGGGCCATGGTCAGTGTGAAGACCACCAGCAGCACCAGGATGCAGCAGTGCATAACCCGTGCATGGACAACAGATCCTAATCTCGACGCGCGAAACAGTAGTTCAGATCGCATTGTTTTACACTCCTCCTTTTAGAGCGGTGAGCGCACCCGATTTACGGGAATGCGCAGAAAAACACAACCACATGGCTCACTCACGTGAGCTATGCGAATAATTTCTGAGATTTGCTCTTTAGGAGAGGCTTGGAGGTGGGCGGCGCTGGATGGGACTGTAGAGCACTTCGGACGAGACGTCTATCAACTCTGCCAGACGCCTAATCCGAACATTGTGGAATTCGAATGCTACAGGTTTCGTTAGAAGAGCATGAATGCAACCATGAAATTTGGTTAATAGGACTTCGCAGAGGGCCGCTGATTCAACGTAGGCTTTGGAAAGAGTCGATGACGCTACAGAATTCGTTCCCGCTACAACACTCTGACTTGCGCGTCCGCTGAGGCCTAGAGCAGTGGCCACAAGAAAAGCGCCAAGAGTCCAGAAGTAGCTCCTTCTCTGCCGCATCAGGCAAAGCTTAACAGAAGAAATGCCTAGCTGCACAATACGGACTGTGTCGACTCGTCCTCTCAGAAGCGATATCTCTTCAGTCTGCCCTTGTCTTCCGATCGTACGCCTGTGCCCCGCTAATGCTGTCAAGGGTGTCCGCTTCGCTTCCATAAACTGCTCCGCCTGATCGGCTCCGCTGCCCTTGACAGCGCGGGGAGACAGGCGTTCCAGCCCTCCGTCAAGGGCAATGAAGCCTTGAGACAGGAGCTGAACGATGAACTCTCTACCAACTATCCCATTGTTTCCCGCAGGTCAAATCGTTGCCACGCCAGGAGCGCTCGCGCTATTGGAGCAGGCCAACAAGTCTCCGCTGGAATTCCTCTCGCGGCACCTTCGAGGTGACTGGGGAGAGGAGCTTTGCCCAGAAGATAAGACTGAAAACGAATTGAGCCTCAAGAATGGATTTCGATTGCTCAGCAGCTATCGCGTCAACGAGACCGAGACGCTGTGGATGATTACCGAAGCAGACCGGTCTCTGACGACCCTTTTGCTCCCAGCCGAATACTGAAACCGCCGAGGGGATGCTGAACGGTGTCCCCTCGGTCTCATTCTTTTTTCCGGAGCGCCGATGCTGCGATTCTGCGGATAATCACAATGCTGTTGAGAATACTTTCCTTGCTGAGCCCGAGACCACCAGGCCGAGTGTGGAAGAGAGTCACATCGCATTCGTTCTTGATCTGTTTGAGTGCGTCCCGCGCCGAGTTCTTCATAGTCGGGATTTTATGCAGCTCTCCAGAAATCAATCAGGAACTATAGTCCCTGATTCCTCGGAATAGTGTTACTGGCTCTGCCCTTGTCTTCCGATCGTACGCCTGTGCCCCGCTAATGCTGTCAATGGTGTCCGCTTTGCTTCCATGAACTGCTCCGCCTAGTCGGCTCCGCTGCCATTGACAGCGCGGGGAGACAGGCGTCGCCCACCTCCATCAAGGGCATGAACCACAAACCGCCCGCGACATGGAGGAAAAGATGACTACCACGAATGAGAAGCAAACCACCATCCGGCTCGGGAATCGCGAAACAACTTGGTCCGATCTGCTTCGGGATGCCGTTTCAACTCCGGGAAAACTCCTCGAAGCCTACACCGCCTTCCACAATTTCAGCGTCGGGAATTCATTGCTGGCGTTGTTCCAATGTTATGACCGTGGAATCACTCCCGGCCCGCTCAACACATACAAGGGATGGCAACAACTCGGGCGCCAGGTACGAAAAGGCGAAAAGGCCATCGTGCTCTGCATGCCGCTTGCGTATAAGAAGCGCCTGCGCCAGGAACTTTCAGATCAAGAAGAATCCGGCACCAATCAACCAGCCCAAGGTGAGAAAGACGTTTGCGATGAGATCACCCGCTACCGTTTTGCATTGCGCCCGTACTGGTTTGTCCTCGCCCAGACCGATGGTGAGGCCGCATTCACGCCGACGATTCCTGGCTTCGATCTGACAACCGCGTTACGGGATCTACGTATCCAGCGGGTTGAATTCGAGTCCATCAATGGAAATGCCCAGGGATACGCGTTCGAGCGAAGCATCGCAATCAATCCCCTGGCTCAACTCCCGCACAAGACGACGTTCCACGAACTCGCCCACATCGTGCTCGGCCACACGGAAGAAGGCCACCTTGTAGATTCTCATCTGACGCCGCGAAACATCCGCGAGGTCGAAGCCGAGTCCGTTGCGCTGATCTGCTGCGAGTCCCTGCAGTTGGCTGGCGCCGAGTACGCGCGTGGGTACATTCAGAACTGGTTGTCAGGAGAGTCCATCAGCGATCGCTCAGCCCAAAAGATATTCAGCGGTGCGTCCACTATCCTGAAGGCCGGACGTGGAGAATCGGCTAGCCGCGAAAGCGGCTAGTCTTGTGCCCATACGCGATGCGCACAGACCGTGGCGGCAAACTAGGAAGCTGTCAGCCGGGCTGTCAACTCTGCTACGCGCGCCTGTTCCCATCTACGGAAATCTTTCGGATTGGAAAGGAACTTGGCCCACGCATCATTCAAGAGTTTTGCGATGGGCATCTCTCCGGGTGCGTAAGCCTTGATGCCGGTCCCGGAACAATAGGTAGCAACGGTGTCCACAAGCTCTCGAAGAAGAGCGTGGGGGAAAGCCAGATGAAATTCCTGAGACTCGTTCTGTGCGGCAGTCTTTCGTAGTTCCTCCCACTGAGCATCAATGGCTTGAGCCTCCACCCGCCCTAACCGTTCCAGCATCAGCTTAATCGCCCACGTCCGTGCAGCATCCGCTGGATGACTTGTCATAATCTCATAAAAATCTGGGCTGAGGCGGGCGCACAGGCGTGCATTCGTCCAGCCGAATGCCGGGCCGCATACATAGGTTGCAATCAAGTCGCAGCCGAATTCCAAGGTCCATTCTCCTAGCCAGCGATTACTGTAAGACTGCAAGGCAGCGATGGAATTAGCCGGCCACGCTTCACTCTGGGCGCGAAGAACCTCACTCTGAAAGTGAGCCTGGGATTTCGCGCGCAATTGACTGAGCACTGATGAATTACGGAAAAGAAGGATATGCCCCAACTCATGATAAACATCAGGCAGTCCCAACAAGTGGCTCGATTCCGAATGTGGCAGAAGCAGCAGATCCATGCCGGTGATTGTGCAGTAGTACTGGGTACTCATCGCAGTGCATAGTGGAGGCGTGTGTGGGAATCCGAATTCACGGCACATAGCCGCTACCAGTCGCGTTAGAAGCAGGTCGCTGGAACTGAACCTCTTCAACGACAAAACAGGGCCTTCGTCTATGGCCTGCGCCAATTCTGAGAGTCGCTTGTAGATGTGAAAATTGTTTCGTGCAAACGATGGCTGGGAAAGATCGGGATCGTCCAGGAGTCCCTCTATAACTCTGATACATCTATCGACCCGTGTCAGAAAACCATCTCGGTAAGTCAACACCTCAGGAGGTGGGCCCTGCACACTCGCAAGCTCATCGCGAAGGAAGCGGTAGCGCTGCAGCAGGTCATAGAGCAGCTGTTCGAGAAGGGCAGACATTTACCTTCTGCGAAGCCTCCGGAACATTGCGGATGCGCTGGCATCTGCGGCGTCGCAAATGTCATCCAGCACGCGAACAACTTCCGAATCCACTGGCGAATTTCCGCGAAGGGCTTTCTCCGCAGTTGCTAGGTCCTCCAGAAAGTACCCCATCTGAGCTTTGTGTTCGGAGGTTAGCCTCTCGATCACTTCCGGTGGAACTGAAGGGGTCGTCGGCGTCAGCTCCTGCGCAATCTGCGTTCTTACAGCCTGCACAACGTCGGCGAGGCTGCCGGTCTCCTTTGAAGAAAATGTCCTTCGCCGTAGCGATTTCTTGAGGCTCAGCACAGCGCTGTTCACCTGCTCTGCAAAGTGGGCCGTAGTCTCATAATCATGTGATAAAGCTGAAGTGTCACTCATGGAATCTGCTCCGTTAACTTACAGTTTTTGCCTCTGCAAGCTCTTCTTCCTCTCCATACATTGCTTCATCTTCATCTGCGTCGGCAGCAACTGCCCTCAAAAACTCGTCGCACAGTTTGAGATCTATCGGGAGCCGGATCATGCGGTCCGGAACTGGCCAAGAAAGGAGTGCTTTGCGGAAGGTGTCTTCAAGAATTTGTGAAATGCTCAGTGCCCCCCTGACAACTCGGACCAGGAGTGGATTTACGGTTCCATTTATCTTGAAAGGATAACCCGTATTGCAGATGACTCCTTCGCTGTTTGGAAACTCCAGAGCAACCCCCACACGAGGATTGCGGAGTCCATCGGGTCCCGTTTTTGCGATCCGGACAGCATTTGCGCTCTTCTTGTGCACTTCGATCGCACCAAACACGATATCTGATGGCAAGCTGCTTTCTTCGGTCAAACGGTTTATCGCGTCACAAAATCCGGCCCACTCACAGGTGAAAAGCCGGCCATCGCGCTGCAGCACAATCGAACGAGGCTTCACACCATTTCGCAAATCCTGCTTCAGTCCTTCATAAACGACCTCCCGAACCTGAGCACGCAGAAGTTTTTCCTTTTGCCGAGACGGGATAGTACGAAGAAAGCACCTCCGGCCACCATCGTAGAAGAACGAGAAAGCCGCGTGATTGTTCAATACGTCGAACGTTATGTACGCGTCATAATGTGTCCCGTCTTTGAGGACCCAACCCCATTGCCTATTCACGATAAGAAGACCGAGCGCTGTGTATCGTAGGTAGCTGGTATATTTGCCGCGCATCTCAGACCGAATCTCAACCTGTCCTCTCCCGTTACGCACAACTGTTTCGTAGAATTCACCAAGCTTAGCGGCAGAGACACACTGAACCTGAATCGTGTCCTTCAAGTATCTCTTCACGTAGTTGTGCAGGTCACTTCTCGCATGTACAGGGAGGACAAGAATACCGTGGCCGTGGGACACTTTTGCGATCCTTAGCGCTCCAACAATGCTGTCAACCTGCTGCTTCAGCGTTTTGGCACTTCGGTCGTCATACAGAACGGCTTCGAGGCGATACGGAGAATGAACAAATCCGCGGACAGCTTCTTCCAGGGAATCCTTGAAGTCTTTTGCGATATCTCGGGCTAGAGACTGCGGAATGAGCACATACTGCACGTCCAACGGCGATGTGACCGCAAATCCACTCTGGGCATCAAGTAGCATGTTCATTCTTGCGCTCGGCAGCGCGCTCAGTGAAATGCTTCCATTGGAGGGGAATCCGGAGACGCGCAGAATTTGGCCTTGACCGAACTCGAGCGCGGGGACTGAGAAGATCCTCGGGGAGATATTGTGCGGACAAGACGCAATGTCGAGCTCGGCGCCCCCAAGTCGTGCCTTATTGAAGTATCTCTCGACGATTTCAGTCGTGAACTTGAAACGATCCGCAGGAATCTTGATAGATCGGCGGTGGAGATACCGCACCTCAGGAGCATCAGTCTTGTGGATTAGTTTTGCCAAGGCTGCTCCGCCGAAGCGCGTCTTGTCGCGACCAGGGTAGCGGTAAGCGATTGCTGGCGAGTTCGGATCGAGCGCTTGAATCCAGGGCGGAGGATTGTCTCTGAAAGTAGATTGCGTGTAATCAAAAACTGTCGTCGTCTCACCTGTCCCATCCGCTTGAAAACGTGCATCCCGAATGGATTGCCCAAGAATGTTCAGTAGTTGAACCACATACCAGCGATGCCCGAATTGGTACAGCATGTGACGCATCTTCAATCCGCGCATTTGTTCCGTGGTGAACCGGTCAACCAGCCAAGCACTGTCGATGTACTTGTACGACAGATTCACACCCAGGAACAGACGGTTTCCGACAAACCGAAGGTGAAAGTGAAAGCCCTCATAAAGGTCTACCTTCCGATCAGGCTCGCGGAAGTTCACCGGTCTTTTCTGCAGGAATGTGCGAGGGTAGGGGGCCCACAGCTCGTGACTTCGATCAAGTGGTCCGCGAAGCCCGAATTCGATGAACTTCAATGCGATATGCCGTTGCTCATCGTTTTGAGCAGGCAGTCGCAGGGAATGAGTCTCCTGTTCTGGCTGCAAGCGCACCAGGGACGGAGTCAATGAATATTCCAAATTAGTCGGCGTGCGATCCGCCGGCAGCGCCAGAAAGTGGGCATCATCCTTTCGGATCAGAGCTACCGGGGTACGTTCTCGAATCGCGACCTGTTTCGCGAGGAGGTTCAGATTACGGTCAATCAAGTCCTCATCGCCGTGCCCTGCCCCAAGAAAGCCGTCTATCTTCACTAGCCGATAATCAAGAATCAGATCGTTGGCATTCCGCATTTCATACAGCGTCACAACATGATCAGACATGCTCCGGCCTCCTGGCACACCTTGCGAAAAGCGCAAAAAGCGCATGAATTCGGATTCTCACTAAAGGAATAGTCGGCTAGCTCCTGACTGGAATAAGTTGCATCGCCACAAAGCGCACGGATCTCTTCAAGACTCCGGAAAATTCGATCCTCAAGCTCGACAAACTTCGCGTAGTCGAACCTATGCCGGAGGAAACCGGGTTCACCGCCCAAACGAACCTCGATTAGCTCGACACTTTCCGGCGTTGAGACATTCCACTTAGGGTGGCGGCAGAGAAGCCAGGCATAAAGAGCAGTCTGCAAATGCGCATCACTACTACTGGCAGATTCATAACACTTCCAGTCGACCACAGTTGGCTGACCGAAGCCGCGAAAGAACATCAAATCGATGACTCCGTTTATTCTCGCACTGTGAAAATCAACAGAAATTGGGAGTTCGGTGAAGTACGTGCCTCGATGTTGAAGATCCTTCAGGAGTTCTCCCATGCTGGACAGATTCATGAGCGCCGTTTCGATTTCTGCCAGCGTTGTCCCAAGCTGCTCCGGAGTGACGATTTTGTCCTGTTCGTGCGCCATCAAAGCGCAATAGTCATCTCCCGCTTGCGACTTTGAAAGGCCCCTTTGTCGAAACCGCTTGGCGCTCGAAAATACAAACTGACGCTGTGCCAGTGCCTTGGTACTCGCGATCACGTGCTCCCAGTCGATCACCTGCCGGTTCCTCCAATAGGGAACGACGAATCGCTCTATTGCCGTGTGCACAACGGAGCCACGCCAGGCCTCAAGGGATTTGAGTTGTTTCAGTACAAACGATTCTCGTCTGAGAGGATCGCGGCCGTTGTGCCAAGCACAGATCTCGCGAAAATAGTATTGCCGCTGGCATCGGCGAAAGCATCGCTCAGAGGAAAAGGACCAATCCAGGGCCATGTCACTTCTCCTTTTTCTCCTGATGGCGGGCTGCTTTCCTTTTCTCAAGCAGGTTCAATAGTTCATCCCAGTCCTCAGGTGAGGCAATCTCCTGTGCTCTAGCAAAAAATCGTCGCGCTTGGATATTCGAGTTTAGGGCCTCCAATTCCGCCGGGAGCTTGTTAGCCAGTGTGAGCAGCTCGATGGGGTCTACTTCCAGCGCACGGGACAGAGTACGTATCGTGTCAGCTGCTGGCGTGTAAGGAACTCGGTCATTCTCCACCTTTGATAGGTACGTGAAATCCACGCCCGCAAGGTCTGCGAGTTGGCGGAGAGTAAACCCTTTTTCGCGTCGAAGTTCTCGTAATTTGTTTCCAAATGAGGACATAGTCGCCAAGCGCTCTCCAATTTCTACGCTGAGTCTAGTTCCGTGTTGAGTTGAAGTCAACATCAATATCGCCCAACGGATAATGTCTTTTAATTCAGATACTTAGACCGCGATATCCGGACGCTAAACTGCCCAGCCACGAGCGGCTCCATCAAAAGACTCCCCTGCGATGCAGCGCAAATTGCCATGTCGCCCGTGCTGTAAAGGGTCTCCGCTTCGCTCCGATGAACGCCTTTTCAGGCGCCCTTGACAGCGCAGTCGGCCTGGCAGGCACGTGCATTCCGCCGCCCCCCTTCGGGCGGAGAAAGAAATTCAAAATAGGAGAATGCACATGGCAACATCCGCAGTGACCACCGAGTACTGCAACCTTTCCCTTCAAGAACTTCGAGAATCCCCAACTAACCCAAGGCAGCAGTTCGAGGAGAACGCACTGAAAGAACTAGCAGCGTCGATCGAGACACAAGGAGTCCTCTCCCCGATCTTGGTTCGCCCTCTGCCAAAAGGATTCCCGGAACACTTTGAGATCGTCACGGGAGCACGGCGATTCCGCGCTGCCCAACTGGCAGGTCTCGACAACGTTCCCGTTCGCATCGTCAATCTTTCGGACACCGACGTCCTCGAAATTCAAGTCATTGAAAACCTGCAACGTGTCGAAATCCATCCGTTGGAAGAGGCGAGGGGCTTCCGTGCACTCTTGCAACTCGATGGTTACGATATTCACAAAATCAGCTCCAAAATTGCGAAGTCTCCCAATTACGTAGCAGCCAGGTTGAAGCTCACTGACCTCGTGCCGGAAGTAGCCGAGGCATTCCTGAAAAATGAGTTGACGGTCGGGCATGCTCTGGTCATTGCCAAGCTTCCCGATGAATTGCAAAAGGAAGCTCTCAACCAAGCGTTTGCGAGTGCATGGAGCGACGGCAAACACGAACGGGTCTTGAAGCCTATCGCATCTTTGCAGGCATGGATTGAGCAGCACGTGTTTCTGCAATTGGACAAGGTGCCATTCCCGAAGGACGATGACACGCTTGTCCCGGAAGCCGGAAGCTGCTTGGAATGCCCAAAGCGAACGGGTTTCAACAAGCTACTCTTTCCAGACGCAACTTCTGACCAGTGCTCGGACCCGATTTGCTTTAATAACAAGCTCGACCGCTTTATCGCGCGGCAGGTCGAGTCCAGTCCCAAGCTCGTTCAAATCTCAACCGCTTGGGGAAAGCCGCAGAACGAAATCGTGCTTGGCCGTGGCCGCTACATCCCGATTGCCCCAGCCAGTGAACGCAAGAACGGGAAGCAACCGCGCCCGGAGCACGTCAACTGCAAAAGCGCGGTTAAAGCGATAGTTGTGGATGGCATTGAGAAGGGTCAGACAGTCAGGGTGTGCAATGATCCCAAGTGCACCACGCATTTTCCGCATGAACCGCAAACGCGTGCCAAGCAGCGCGAAGCTGTTCGGGCGCAGGTTCGTCAACGCAACGAAGCTGAGCAGCGCCTATTTGCGCTCCGCAATCGAGTGCTCTCAGAAATCGTGAGGAGAGTTTCCGTTCCACTCAACCACACTGCGCTACAACTCGTGGCGTATCTAGTGGTGAAAGGAATTCCATACGAGCAGACCATTCGGCTGGCGAAGCGGCGAAAGCTGGTCGTCGGCAGAGATGCCCCTTCGCGGGTAGAACTCGAAAAGAAGTTCGTGTCTCTCGTGAAGGAAAGCGAGGACGCGGAACTCGCCCGCCTTGTCGTCGAAGCTGGCTTGATCGATGCGGTTTCCTCCGCCCGCGAGATCGAGAAGGGCGAACCGCTGCAACTGGCCGCCCACGTCTATGGAGTGGATATTGCCACGATCCGGGATGGGGCGGCAAAAGAGAAGAAGTCTAAAGTTAAGAACTCGCAACCTAAGAAGGCGGCAGCCACTCGTTAGCCGAGATAGGTCGCCAGCAAAGACCGGAGGGCCAGTTGGCCCTCCGTATTTTTGCACAGTTGGCGGCGCAGCATTCAGGGCTAACGCCGCGAGTTTTGTTTCCGCAGTGCTCGTTGCAGTCTGTTGATCTCGTGCTTCAGTTCAGTAATCTTTCGTATCAGGGCGTCACGCTCTCCGCGGGCGGCCGCCAAGTCTCGGATATCGCCGGCGGGGTCAGCCCGCACTTCAAGATCAAAAATGTACTGCTGTGCCCATGCCGGAAGCTTCATAATCCGCTCGGGTGTCGGCTCGATCTTCAAAACATGGAAACGGGAGGCCTCTTTGCTCTCTTGTTCGTCATTTCCGTGGCCAGTCATCGCCTTTGGGCAGCTTTCCCACCGGCTGGCAATCCATTGGTTCAATGAAGCGGGGCTGCGGTTTGGAGTTGCGGAGTACGCGCTGGGCCATCGAGCTTTGGATGCCCAATCCGTGCCATCCACCTTATCTCTTTGGCTTCGCCAGCATGTTCTGCACTCTTCCACGAAGAGCCACATCTGCGGGGGAGCCTCCTTTGCGGCCTAGCCATGAAAGGAAGTCCTTCATTTTGACTTCGTGCTTCACAGGAGGTTGCTGTACGAGCACGCTCACCGTATTGAGTCCTTCAGCAATTTCTCCAACCCAGCTGTCTCGTTGCAGTGCGGTGAGAGCTGCAGCAACGGCTTCATAGAGCGTTTCCGCCGTGACATCGACGGTGTGCTCGACGTCTCGCATATCTGTGACCGAAACTCTGCACGTCCGAAGCACAGAACGAAAATATAGCATTTTCGTGTTTTGTTCGCCATCATTCTATCTGCCCGTGGGTGACGTCTGACCTGTGGAAGGAAAAAACGCAGGTCGCAGCCGTGCTTGCCGAGCGGCTGAGCTGCATGTGACCTCAGGGGCAACACAGGGGCAATTGCAGTTCCCGCGAGCTCCAGATGCGGACATTACGTTCCTCTTTGCGCCGCGTAAGTCCGTTAGATTCCGTTGATGGTGGATCTCATAACCCAAAGGTCGGTGGTTCAAATCCACCCCCCGCAACCAATCTCATTGAATCGTAACGGCTTGCTGGCGGGAACTGGCAGGCTGTTCTTGCATCTGGGAAAGATTTGGGAAAGGAATGACTTTTCCCTGCTCCTTCACCGGCCATCCGGTTCCGAACAACTCACCCAGTTTCGCTGCCGCAGCGCGTTCGTCTTGCGTGAACGTGTGCGTGTAGCTTTCGGTCACGGAACTTCCACTGTGACCGAGGCGCTGCTTACGAATCTGCTGCGGGATTCCCAACGAGTCCATCGCCGTCGCGTTCGTGTGGCGGAAAGAGTGGACGCCTAAAGACGCTGCTCTCTTCTCGCTCCGCGTCGCTTCGTCGATGGTCCGGTCCTTGCCGACAACCTTCGAGAGGACCTTAAGGTCGACCTTCGGGATTTCCAATCGGTCGAGTAGCTTGTTCAGTTTTCGAACGAGGACGTTGCTGGCGTCCCACGGCGTGCCTTCAGAGGTCTGGAATAGGAAGCCGTCGGACCGACCGGCCAGATATTCCTTCAGCGCCATGCCGAGAAGCGGCGATAGGCAGAGGCTGCGATTTCCCGCCTCCGTCTTCGGAGCATCCTCCGTCCCGTTCCATAGCGCTTTGCTGATTTCGACAAAAAGGCTGTCGAGGTTCACGTCGGTCACGCGGAGCGCGATGAGTTCGCCGACTCTCGCGCCGATTTCGGCGGCGAGCCAGAAGAACATTCGTTCTGCTCCGCTGCTGTTTGCGAGAATGCGTTTCACCTCGTCGACGCTGTAGCATCGCATCCTGAGCTTTCGTGCCTTGGGAAGTTCGACTCGAAGCTCTCCCTCGACATACTTCCACGCGACCGCCGAATTCCACATGATGCGGAGCGTCGTCCATACGTTCTTGACCGACTTCGCGGACATCTTCCCCGCGAGCCGATTTAGGAATGTTTGAACCCGCTCCGAATCCACATCGCCCATTGCCAGCTTTCCGAACTCCGGCAGAAGCGCTGTGCTGAGGTGACTCTTTATCGCTGCGGCGGTGGACGCCTTCTTGTTAATCAGGACTTCTTGTTGCCAACGGGTTGCGAAAATCGAGAACGTCGTTGCTCCCTTTCCCATCTGCTTAACTTTCACAGCGTGGGGCTGGTAGTTGTTCGCGGTATCCGCATACGTCTGGAGGGCTCGTCTCGCGAGAGGTTTCGTGAGCTTTCCTTCTCCCGAACCAGCTTCGCCGAGGCGAACGTTTCGCTGAACGCGGACGGGACCAGCTTCGGTCTCGACCGTCTCGACGAATCGTCCCCACCAAGCGTCCGGCAACTTCTTGCTCTTGCGTAAGTACACGGTTCCTGTTTGCCATCTCCTTCGTGCCAAGGTTATTTCCCCTTCCTTGGCCCGATGATTCTGCGCGGCAGCAACAGTATCGTGGGATGGGGGCTCGGGTAAAGAGGCTGGAGCGGGCTGCATCGAACTCTCCGAATGGGAAGTTCGACCGGTGGGCGATGACTCCGTACTGGAACCACTCGCCCACACGTTTCCTCTGGGAAGGAACTTCAGAAATCTGGAGCTGGAAACGTTATGCGGTCGGCCACTTTACGTGGCAGTGTGGCCGAAGGCATGTGACGCCGATTTTTCGTGCTTGTGTCGCAGGTACTTTACGAGCGCTTCCGCAATCGGGCGCGTGTATCGAGAGCCACCCATCGCTATCACTTCTTGAGGAGTAGTCTCCGGACGGCGAGCGAAGAGCGCGTCGAAATAGTTGAAGTCGGGAAGATTAGCCAAGTGGAGTTTCTGACGGCGCGGAGGACATGGAAGGTTCGGATGCTGACGCTCCCAGTCGCGCTCCTCGTGTTCACTTCTCGGGACGGTGACCACGACATAGTCCTTCGGCTGCGCGTTGGGTTTCAGGTGGTAGCGAACGCTGAGCCTGAACTTCGCCACGACGTACTTGACTTCCTTGGGCATTCGCCGGGACGTTCGTCGCCAGCGCTTCGAGTCCATGATGTCGAGCGGGTCGACCCATTCCTCACCGCCGAAGTGTTTGAGCAGGGTACTGCCCTCGCCAGTGAGCAGAAGGTGGTTGCCTCGCCATAGATTCTTAATCTGCTCGTGCTCGTCTTCGCTGAGCTTCCGATTAAGAAGACGTTCGGCCAGTGTGCGCGTCGCCCGACGACCTCCGCGCTTCCCGTTCTCCCGAGCAGCCTTCGCCTTCGCCGGTGACGTTGCGTACCCTCCCTTCAGCCGGTCGAGTTCATCGAGTGGCATACACCCGCATACTATCGGCGCCAAGCTGGGTTTCTATCGTTACTCTCGACAACCTACCTTCGTGCGCCAAGCTCGGTTGTCGCATCTCGTAGCAAAAACCCATCTTGCGACTTCCTTCTTCTCGGCGTGCAATCCGTCACGAACTAAGGACATGTTGGATAGTTCGCGCCGACCAACCAAGGCTCGAACCCGTCACAGATACCGGTTATTACGGCATCGGAACGGGACCACGAGACGAGTCTGGCGGCGCGTCCGAGCGAAAAACTTCAGTAGCAAGCTTCCATAGCGCCGCCAAGCCTCATGGATTCCGTCGAGCCTCCGGTTAACCAGCCGGAGGCTCTCGGTCTTTAAGGCGGGGTATATGAAGTGGTTCAAACACGACAGTGATTTCAGGCAACGCCCGTGCATGAAGTTCATCCAGCGAAGGCTCGGCTCTGAAGGTGTCGCAGCAGCGTACCGGCTGCTCGAAGTCATGGCCGAGTCCTTCCGCAAGAACGACAACCCGGACGGAACTTTAAGGCTCGCTCCACCCTACACCGAATTATGGCTCGCAGACGAGTTGGGGCTTATCGAAGACGACGGTTACGGGGACTACCCCAGCACCAAGAAGCTCCTCCAAGTCCTCGCCATATTCAATCAAGTCCAATTCATCGCAGTTTCTGAAAAAACCGAGAATGGCAGCGAGTACGCGGATGACGGGACGGTCAAGCCGTGCAAGGTCACTTGGCGGACGATAACCGTCCCCGGTTTTGTCGGCATGGTCGACGAGTACACGGCGCGGAAAGTGTCTAAAGGCCTACGAAGTCCCGATTGAGTCGCGAGAGTGTCGGGACATTATCGGGAACCACTCCCGAGCGACTCCTCGTAGAAACGGTCATTCCGGATTGCGGCCACACCTAACTTCTTTAGAAACGATTCGATGTCCCGACGGTATCGGGAGAGTGTCGGTGCGTAGAAGTAAGAAGTAGAAATTAGAAGGAGAGGGGAGAAGGGAGACCGCAAGAAGGCGCGCCGCGAAAAATCACGCGGCACGCGGCTCGACCCGCGAATGTTTTTTCTTTTTCAAAAGGAGCCAGTATGAACGCCACAAAAAACACAGTGACAGTATTTCGACGTTTGGTACTTGAAGAGCTGCGATTGATTCGAACAGCCCTCGAAGTCCGCTCCGCAGTTTCTCCGCGCCTACTAACCGTCCCTCAAGCGGCGAGTTACCTGTCGGCATCGGTCTGGGCAGTTCGAAGTCTTGCGTGGTCGAAAGAAGTTCCGTGCGTTCGGATTGGGCGGCGCGTGCTATTCGATTTGCGTGACCTCGACCGTTATATTGAACGGGCGAAGGAATAGTGCTGCATCGCCAACGTAATATTTATAACGCCTTATCAGAATTCGCCGAAGTGGTGGTGGCGGAGAAATATGAACCACTTGCGCTCAAGAAGCGGCAAACTTCGTCTAGTGTGGAAGGTGACTTCAGACTGGGTATCATAGGGCGTTGCGGCGTAAGCGGGAGACCTCCATGTCAGCAGTCTGCTGGAAATGTGTTGAAGACCAGTACCTCCGGGAAATCATTCGAGAGGAGGGAGAGGTACAGGAATGTTCGGAATGTGGAGATGGTACAAGGAAGGCATATACAGCTTACGATTTGGCTGAACGTGCTGACCCGATATTTCGGGAGCACTTCGACCATGGTGGGCAGGTCCCCCACTGGGGAGAAGGTGACGGTGTTTGGTACGAACAGGCGGGAGACCCGCTCTCCTTCTATATCGAGGACGTCTTAGGTCAGAGTTTCAGTTTTGATGATGAGATAGTGAAAGCCCTAATTGAAAACGACGGTGCGTGGCCACCGGACGGTGAGGAGCCTTTCTTTTCGGACGAAGTTAGCTATGTCCCAACACGAGTTAGAGGCGACGAGCTCAACGCGAGATGGCGCTTCGTCGAAGAGGACCTGAAACATAGCAAGCGATTCTTCAGTTCCGCCGCAAAAGAGTTGTTCGAATATCTCTTCCACGATGTGGAGACGAGGAAATACTGGGACGCATCGGAAAAGAAGCCGGTCGTCCGCGAATTGCCCGAAGGTTCTGAGTTGTTTCGAGCGCGTATCTGCCACTCGCGAGAGGACATAAAAGACGCGCTTAGAAACCCTTACAAAACTGTCGGGCCCCCACCGCCAGCTCGCGCTCGCGCTGGCAGAATGAACGTGGACGGAGTCGCTGTCTTTTACGGCGCTCTTGATTCTGATACGTGCCTCGCAGAGTTGCGACCTGCTCTTGGGGGCGAAGCGGCGGTTATTAAAGTGCACACCACACGCCCTCTTCGTTTGCTTGACTTCACGAAAATTAAGGACTCGCACCACGTCCTAAGCTACTTTCAGCCGGATTTTAACGAGCAGGTTGAGAAGAACGACTTCTTTCGGCATCTTGAAAACCTAATCTCACAGCCGGTCAGACCGGGGCAAGAAGCGGATTATTTAATTACGCAGACGATGGCTGAATACTTGGCACATGTGCACGGGGAGAAAAGCGACGAAAGGCTTTTTAAGAACCAGCCGTTCGACGGCTTGCTTTTCAAGTCAGTTCAGAAAACGGGAGGCACAAACGTTGTTCTGTTTCCGAAGCCGAAAGGTGAGACGAACAACCCGTTCCCACTGGCGTACGTCGACAATAGCTTGACGTTCTTCCGCACAATGACGATTGAATACAAACACGATGACGTGAAGCTGTGGCTGACGGATGACGGCGAGATTGTTCAATCCTCTGACGGCGATGATTTCGACGATGATGAAGAGTAATCCCGACAGAACATTGATACGCTCAATACCCGTGCAGACCCAGAAACTGAACGCGGACTCAGAGGACCGAGGCAAATAAAAACGAAACCCAGCACGAAGACCGCAAGGAAAGTCCTGAGGAACACCTGAGCCGATAACTCCATCCCGCGCTGCTGGACGCGCAACAGGACCGCAGAACGCGCAGCAATCGCGCAATAAAGAAGTGATACTTCCCGATTCGGGGCGATTCCCTGCGTGTTCTGCATGTCCTGAACGAGCCCCGGCGAGTGAGCCTTTTCTTAACTATGGACGTGCGTCACTTAGCAGCGCATCGAATAAGTCCTTCAACTTCATCTAGATGGCTCAATGGATGCCTCGCCCGCAAGCTGAATAAAACACGACCGGATAGGGGTACATTTTTTGATTTTGACCTCTCGCGACGAGCGCACGCCCGCCGCAAAGCATGTGAGCGCCTTTCCCGCGCTGCGCGTTTTCTTATGAGTTCCGCCTTAGTTACGGGCTCCTGCCAGCGAGTTCAGGGTATGAACCCGTAACAGGAAGGGGACATTCTGGGTACTTTTATGCAGGAAAAACGGGTCAGTTTTTTGGCCAGCGAAGATGTTCTTCGCATCCTCGCGCAGCGCCAGCAGGACACAGGAGCCAGCGTCAGCGAAATCATCAGGCGTGCGCTGCGGAAAGCGTACGCGGAACCTGCGCCTGTCGAGGTTCGGAACGTTCAGCCCACGCTGCTTACCGCGCGCCGGGAGGAGAACTGATGCCTCGCGAAAGGGTTCCCCTCGATGTTCACTCCCTCAAAGGGACACAGGCGAAGTACACGCAGGAGCCTGCCATTGAAGGCTCGCGTCCTAAGTTCCCTAGCGGGCTCAAGGGCGAAGGGAAAAAGATTTTCAAGCGGCTGGCTGCCATCCTCGAACGCAGGCACGTGCTGACCGAAGGCGAAGTCGAACTGCTTCGTCTTTACGCCATCCTGTCGGTTCGCCACGCGAAGGCGCTGGAGCATATCGAACTCGAAGGCGAGGTTTGCAAGTACTCGCGCCTAAACAATCGCGGCGAAGAAGTCCTGACCGAGAAGCCAAACCTCTGGCTGGCCATCGCGGAAAGCGCCGAGAAGAACATGGTCGCCATCTTAGACCGCTTGGGCTTATCGCCACTCAACCGCTCGAAGGTGAAAGCGACCTCCCCGGCGGAAAAGAAGAAGGAACCGGCGAAGCCGGGAACGACGCGCTGGTACATGGAGCATTCGGCAGAAGAAATCGCCGCGATGACGACCGACGAAGAAGAGGAGTCGATTCAATGACGAAGACCGAAGCGCAGATTGCAGCGCACGAAAAGTATCTCGTCGATGCCTACGGACCCATCGTCGCAGCAGCCGGACTTCCTGCTGAAGAGATGGAACCGATGGCGCTGCTCATCGTGGCCGGAAGCATTCAGAACGACCCGGAGGTCGAACGCCGGTCCGCGAGGTTTCAGAGGCGACCGAGCGTTGCATTCCCTGCGATTGTAGAAACCGACTTTATAGCGACGCTGGAGTCGATGAGTCCGGCGGCGCTTTCTTCGCTCGCAGACCGCGTGCGTGCGAAACATAGCTGGAGGAAGAAATGAACAGCCACATCAACCTGACGACCGGCGGTGAAGATTCTCGCGCTCGTTTCGAAAAAGAACTGAACGAGCGCATGGCGCTTAAACCCGGAGTCGACTTCGGAGGTCCGGATTGCACCGCGAACCTTCGCCGGATGCAAACAAGTGGTGGAAGACACACCGACGAACTCTGTGACCGGCTTGCGGCTGCCGCGAAGGAACGCGGAAGACCGTTGACCGCTGAGGAAATAGAGATAGTCGGACGCCACGGAACTCTTCCGCCGGTCGTTCGCGTCGAGCATCCGCAGACATTCGAGGAGCGGTTCGCCGAACTCGAACAGCGTGTAAACGCGCTGGACAAATAGGCGGAACACTTCCGCAGGAATCTTGGAAGAGAAAGTGAAGGTGACGTTATGAAAGTCAGATGGCTCGCTGGAAAAAAACAGGGACAGTGCGAACATGTCCCACGGAACGACAACACCCTCGCCGGTCTTATCGCAGCAGGAATCTGTGAAGAGGTTTCTGAAAACGGACCGGTCGCCGACCCCGGTATTCCCCTGCACGGAACTCAACACGTTGTTCCTCCCGTCGCGGTGACGGTTGAATGGGGAGTTCGTCCCTTGCCTTATTCGCAGGACGGGAAACCGACCGTCGTTAAGCATTACATGTCTGAGTTCACGTGGTACGCGGCTCCGCCGAAGGACTGCCCGAAAGAGGTCGCCGACCGCTTCGCCGATGCGCTGAAGAAATGGGAGCGCAGCAAGAAAGCGACCGCCGATGCGCGGCAGCAGGTGGAAGACGCGATGGCACGGCAACGGAATCTGTAAAGATTCGGGCGAAATCGAGAGCGCTCGAATGAAGCCGGGGCGGGTGACTCGTCCTCTACCTCCCCGGCGAAAGACTTTCCCCGTTACACGACGCGGTGAGTAGGGCTGGCCAGACAGGAACTTTTTATGAAACTCGAACAACGTTCGCTCAGCGGTTCGCTTCGCGCTGCCGCGTCCGACGACAGATTCGAACTGCACGGACTCGCGGCAGCTTATAACGTTCCGTCGAGGGACCTCGGCGGGTTTGTCGAGTGCGTCGCGCCGGGAGCTTTTAAGCGAGTGCTGCGCGAAGGGCAGGACGTGAAATGCCTATTCAATCATAGCGCCGACGCTATCCTCGGTCGCGTTGGAAATCGAACGCTGAGCCTCGCGGATTCTCCAGAGGGACTTCGCTTTGCGGTGAAACTAAATCCCGAGTCCCAACAGCATCGGGACCTTTACGCGAGCGTGAAGCGCGGCGATGTTTCCGAGTGCTCGTTCGCCTTCGCCGTGGACGATGCCGGTCAGAAGTGGGAGCAGCGAAATGGGAAGCGATACCGCACTTTGACGGACATCAAACTGTTGGCCGATGTCAGTTGCGTGGTCTATCCAGCCTACCCTACCGGCACCAGCGTCGAAGCCCGCAGCCTCGACTACGCGTTGTCCGCGAATGTGGCTGACGCAGAATGGGAAGCGATTAAGGCTCGCATCCGCGCTATCGGCGTGAAGGTTCTGGAAGACCGGCAGGCGAAGGTGGAAGACTTGACGCTCCGCGCCGAAGTCGAGCGCATCGGTCGCGAACTTCGTCGCGATACATTCCGCGAGCGCCTGCAGCTTGCTCTTGAGGAGTTCGACGTATGAGCAGAGTAATCTTAGGACCGCAGGGCGAAGTCCTTATCGTTCGGGAATCGAAGGAAGAGCGCGAACTTCGAGACTTACAGCGAGATGTAACCTCGCTGGAGCAGCAGAAGAAGTTCCTCGCTAAGGACGAGTTCGAAAAACGGATGAAGAAGCTCCGCACGCGGATGGCTGCGCTTCGATAACCCGCAACACCTTCCGGATATATTGCATGACCCACATGCCGGTCGCGAGCTTCGTCGGGCATAGTTCTTCCTTCCCAGATTAACTCTCCTCGGCGGGCTCGCGACAACCCCTTCTATCCGGAGAACCTCCGTGATTTTAGTTTTCGAAAAATCTCCCGCTCATATTCTTCGAGCGAACCTTTACAAGAACCATGCCATGATGCGACTCGACCTTCCGTACGCCTTCCTCTGGAAGCGTAATGAACCCGGAGCCGCCGAAGCGCTGACAGAAGAGGCGCAACGTGCTACCGATGAAGCAGAACACTTCGCTCAGGAGCAAGCTCCCTCGCCGGGGAATGGAAGGAGCGGCGCGTTCCGCCGGTTAATCGACAAAGGGAGTGCTGCTTGGTGACGGAGTTCTACGTCCAGCCAGAGGTTCAGTTTCAGGACGATTTCGACCTTCGCAATCGTCCGGTTCACGCCGAGTTCGGCGCGTACGGCGAAGTGACGTCGACGGGGATTTCGTTTGACGATTACTCCAGAATGCAAGTCCGCCAGAGGAAGGTCGCCGGTGCTCGACGCATGGCTCCGCCTCCGTACGCCTCGAACGACGCGGCGCTGCGTAAAGTGCTGGTCGCGTATCTCGAAAGACGCGCCTTCTCGAAAAAGCAGCGGGAACTCCTCACGCCGTGTTCAGAAATTCAGGCAATAAACCGCGCTGAGCAGCTTCTTCGCTCGAGGAGAAAGCGAAGCCTCGAACAGACACTGAGCCGACTCTCGCACGAGTACGTCGCGCTGAAAAAAGAGTCGGGACCCATGTCGTTAGAAAGATGTCAGGCGAAGGCGAAGCGCCAAAAGATTCTGGAAACTCAGATTCGGAATGTGGACACCACCCTTCGCCTTAACAGAAGCATCGCGGCGGTGGTCGCCGGAGTCATCTACTACTACTACCGAGTTGGGATGGACTCGGTTGGCGTCAGTTCGGAGCTGGGGATGACTCCGATTCACGCGAGACAACTCCTGAAGCGCGTGAATGATACGTGGGAAGAGATTACGGAGACGAAAATTCCTCGCGCCGAACGACGAACCAAGGAGCGGTAGACCCAATTCGCACATGACGTGCGGAAATCAACGGCAGCCCTTAGTAGACCAACCCGCCCTTATCTGCCGCACTCATAAGAAGGGAACCAAATGGCATTTTTTTCGCAGTCGTCTGTAAGCGATGGCATAGTCGATTTCAGACATCAATTCAGCCAGCTTGCGCGCAAGCCCTTGTGCTTCTACGATAATTCCGTCTGCGACGGTTCTCTCCGCGACCATAACTGTGTCGAGGACTTCGACAAGCTTGGACAGTTCTCGTTCAGTGCCTTCCGCCGATGTACCCTCGAATCCCTCAAGGACCCAACGCACCGGGGGATGCTCACGGGAGTGCTTCACCAGCGAATGTTGACCAACCGGAAGCAAACGACGATAGATAAACAGACCCAATTTCTGGCTATCCACGTAAGACTCTCCATATTTGCCAGAGGAAAGGCCTAGCCGGCTCTTAGCGATGATATCCTCAGAGACTCTGGAGACCCATGCATAACACTTGTTCGCGTGTGCCACCCAAGCTTCGTCAAACACTTCCACAGCGGTTGCTAGCTTCGCAAAATGCTTCTTTTTCACATCGGCATATAGCGTTGAATCTACTACGCTCGATATGTCAGGAAGCACCGGGACCAATGAAGGGCCTTCCTCAGTCTGGTGCGCGATTACGCTAACGCCTTCAAGTCGTTTGCGGATACCCCACTGCACAACTACCGCCGAGGCTTCGTGCTTCACCAACGCAGCATACTTATCGGAGAGTATTTCTTTCAGTGGAAGCAGGACTTTCTGCTTTATATCCTCAAGATGCGCTTTTCTACTTTCTTGATAGATGTGAATTCGGCTGTTAATCCACGAACCAAATACGGTGGAAGCTACGCCGGCAACGACACCGCCGACGGCAAACAACAATCGAACTAACGATTCCGTTGAAGGAGGATGCATGTTGGTGCGATGCGCATTCTAGCATCGCCCTACGCCTAACTCCTGTTTTGATTACGCGTCAAGAATTGAGGCTCTCGCTCCAGTTCCGTACATCAGAGGACACTGAGTCCGTTGGCCTCAAGCTTTCGGGCGACGAATGCACCTGCTGCAGAGTGACAGAAACCGCTTGAGACTGTCGACCAACGTCTATAATAATAGCATATTCGCCTTTTGTTCGCTATAATGAAGTTCGCAATTTTGCCCTTTTTACGAAAGGAGGAATGCACATACTTTTTCCAAGTCAAACTGAGCAAACTGGCTATAATCACCTGCTCGCCACTTCATGCTGATTGCACCCAACCTAATCAGTGGACAAGACTGGCAACAGTACGTCTTCCAGTTGCTCGCGCTGAGGTACGGCTTCCTGCTCGTAAAAGTACCGGACGAACATGAGGGGGACTTTGGGATAGAGGCATTTTCTCGCGACGGCTGCGCATACCAATGTTATGCGCCGCAACAGCTCCTCAAGACTGCCGACCTCTACAAAGACCAGAGAGATAAAGTCACGACCGACCTCAAGAAGTTTGTAGACAATAGAGACGAGCTGATTAAGCTGTTCGGGCCCACGAAGATTCACAACTGGATTCTGGTTGTCCCGGAACATCGCAGTGCGAAGCTTACTCAGCATTGTGAAGAAAAGGCGCAGAAAATACGCGGGCTTGGACTTCCATACTGCGCTCCGAATTTCGAGGTAACGGTCGTTACCGAGGACTACTTTCCGGTCGAAATTCAAACGCTGTTGGCCGGGGCTGGAGTCAAAGTGGAAGTAGATGCCCTCCCAGCCACTCATGCGAGCGTTGTTGATTGGGCAGCACTCAATGACACGTTAGTCCAAAAAATGGACGAGAAGCTCGGGCCACTACCAACTTTTGCCACGCAATCCGAACGGCGCGAGACTCGGGACAGGCTGCTCGAAATGTATATCGCCGGTGAAAACGCTCTGCAGGAACTGAAAAGGAAATATCCTGTGGTCTACGACCAGATAGAGGTTCTCAAGCGACTGAGAACACGCTCGTTAGAGATAGACAGCACACTGCAAAAGCTAACAATTGCAGGCACTAGGAGCGAGTTTGCGAAAGAACTAACAACTCGGGTTGCAGGGCTTGGCCCTAGCACGGCTGAGACAATCTCTTATGCGGCGATAGCCGAATGGTTGATGATATGCCCATTGCGTCCGAAAGGCTAACACGTGCCCTCTGAAAATATCTTAGATTCTGAATTGAACGTTGGCTTTGACTTTCAAGAACGACCTACGCCGGTTTCGGCTGACCTGAGGCCCGAATGGCGCATAGGAGCGGTTCTGCTCGGTCTTACAAAATGCTATGCCAATCGGGCAAATCTACGTCAACTCCACGTTCTAAATTGGGCTCTTCGAACACCTGAGTCGAGACGAACGCTCGTACGAATTTTTAATGGCGAGCTTTCGCCGGATGAAGCCATAGTTCGGTTTGACCCTACCTTGGAACGCGCCATACATTTCGCAGAAGGTGAGAAGCTCATTGCTATCTCTGGTGAAATAGTCTTCCTGACTGACAAAGGACAGACGTTAGTTAACAAGATAAACGCCGACAGCAATTGTCTACTCTGGGAAAAAGAATTCTTGAAGCAAATAAAGGCGAAAATTTCTCAAAAGCGAGTAGATGCTTTCTTGAGCTGGGAGGACAAGCGCGCTTGAAGGCAAATATTCGCCGCTTCCGCATCCAGATATCAACACTGAAGGGCACTTTTGGTATTGATATACCCTTCGACAAGGGACTCGTCGTCGTCCGGGCGGACAATACGAGCGGAAAGTCTACCTGCGTTCAGGCGATTGTCTATGCTTTGGGTCTGGAAGCAATGCTGACAGCTCAAACACAAACTCCGCCACTTCAATATGCCGTTTTAGACCGTTTCAAAACTGTAGATGGAGATGTCAAAGTTGCGGAATCTGAGGTTTTTCTTGAGCTGGAGAACAGCACCGGAGAAATCGTCACAATTCAACGAAGTATTGTCAGCCCGACCAGAAAAGCGAACTTGGTAACGGTCTGGCAAGGTCCCCTCCTGTCGGACCCCAGTAAGACCTATGGTAAGCAGGACTACTTCGTTCGAATAGAGGGCGCCGCACAGCGTCCGCTGGGTTTTCACAATCAGCTCGCGCAGTTTCTTGGGTGGTCACTTCCCACTGTTCACAGGTTTGATGGTTCACCTTGCCCACTCTATCTTGAATGCATTTTCCCGTTGCTCGTCATCGAACAGAAACACGGTTGGAGCGGAATCCAAGCCCGAATGCCGACCCATTTCAGAATACGAGAAATGGGCAAGAGAGCCATTGAGTTCCTCTTGAAGTTGGATTCGTATGCCATAGCTGAAGCAAAACAAGAGCTACGTCAAAGAGCAGAATCGGTGTCCTCTCGGTGGGCGTCAATTGTAAAAGCATTGGAAGTTAGTTTGCTGGGAACGAATGCTATCGTTAAGGACCTGCCCGCTGTTCCAAACGATAGTTGGCCTCTCGTGCCTCACCCTCAAGTTTTAGTTTCCAATGGCACTACGTGGGAAACTGTGGCAAACATGATTGCTCAAGATTCATCGAGACTTCAGAGCATGGGGTCGGTGGAAGTGCCCGTCGTATCGGCCGTTAGCGAAAAAGTCGCAGTGCAGCTCCGACAGACGGAGCAAGAGCTCGTCAAAACTGAAATCATTGCCCAGAAGTTATTTCGGGACACAGAGGTCGAAACAGCCCAGAACGAATCAATAAGGGAGAGGCTAGGGGCTCTTCGGGAGGATTTGCAGCACTTCCAAGACCTCAAGCGTCTCCGAGATATTGGCTCGGACTTGAACCTTCACGTAGCGTCCGGAAAGTGTCCGACATGCGGCCAAGCTGTAAACGACGCTCTGTTGCCACAGGATGTTGTTCAGCGCTCGATGTCGCTAGAAGAAAACATTTCCTTTATTGAAGGGCAAATAAGGACATTCGAAACTATGCTTGCCGACTCAGACAGGGTTGTTGATGCGCGTCAGCGGCGGCTGAATGCCCTACAAATGAAAGTGGATGAATTGAGGAGAGACATAAGGGCTCAGAAACGTACCCTGATATCCGACGGACGCAGTGCATCAGCGGCGGACGTTCGAGAATATATGAACGTCGAGAGTCGTTTGAAGACAGCCCAAACCCTTGAAAAGCAATTCCACGATGTCCTTGTCAACTTGGAAGCATTGTCGGTGGAATGGGCGGAGGTAAAGCGGCTCGAGAGCTTGTTGTCCGAAGACCTGTCGGCAACGGACAAAGCGAAGCTTGCAGAACTGGAGAGTTCTTTAACCACTCAGCTGGGACAATATGGCTTCAGCAGCATCGAGCCGAGTGCCGTAAAAATCTCACAAGAGAACTATCGGCCAACGTACGAAGGATTTGATTTGGGATTCAACCTGTCGGCGAGTGACATGATTCGTACAATCTGGGCCTATCTCTACGGGCTGCTGGAAGTTGCGCGGCGAGAGGAGACAAACCATCTTGGTTTTTTGCTGCTAGACGAACCACGTCAACAACAAGCCGACAAGGTTAGTTTCGCCGAGTTTGCTAAGCGGGCAAGCGAAGCTTCCGAATTCAATCAACAAATTGTCTTCATGACGAGTGAAGATGAGATAACCGTCAAAACTATGCTTCAGACCGCGAAATACCAATATCATTCTTTCACTGGCAAAATGATTCAGTCATTGGAGCCCCTACAGATAAGCCGCTAATACTTAGGCTCAAACGCCGAATTGAGCGCAACCCCTCACTCGCAAAAAAAGTGAAAGAAATTCATGGGTACAAGTGCGCTGCTTGCGGTTTTGATTTCCAGTCGGAGTACCCCGGAATACAGAAGAATAAATATATTGAGGCCCACCATTTGGTTCCCGTTTCAACCCTAAAAGGAATGAGTGTTAGTCGTAACCCGAAGACAGACTTTGTCGTTCTCTGTCCCAATTGTCATCGCATGATTCATCGGTTTCCCGAGCCTTGGAACATCGCGGCTTTCAGACAAACCCTAAGACGAGTAGCGACTCTGGTGTCGGGCAGCAAGCAAGCTTGAGCCATAGCAAAGCTCGCGGAGGATGACTCTCGCAGAGCGGATTCAGCTGTTTGAAGAAAGAGAGAACTTATAGCAAAGGTACACATCTTAGGTTGTGACCACGCCCTCCAATCTGTCGAAATATGTTGGAGATGGACGCTCTGGGCTTGGGCCTACGAAGGCATCGGAAAGGACATCGAGGCAGCAGCCCGCGAGCAGAAGAAACACTTCGCTGACTGCGTCCAAGAAAACGTGAGCAGCCGCGCAGTCGAGTACATCGGCGAGGAATTTGATGAAGGTGTTGTCACGAGCGCGAGCGTTAGCGGACCACGCTGGCGAGCCATTGACATGCCAAAGGCCGAGCGCGAACATCGGGAAATACCGGACGACTACACGGATTCCGACAAATACAAGAAAGAAAAGAGGGACGGTTGGAACCGACAGCGTGAGCAATTCATGTTTGACGAATTTGTGGGCCATATCGACGGCGCTATGAGTTCGCTACTTGTGTGTGGCGCTGAGCACATCGAAGGACTACAGCAACTGCTCATCACTGCTGGGCATGAGGTTACTTTTGAGGATGTGACGAAGGCCGACTGGTTCGAGTCGCCCTGTCCCATCTGACCATCAGCGGTCATCTATTCTTTCTTCCGTTTATCAATGATTCGCTTGGCCGCCTCCAACGCATAGCTGATACCGTCTTCTTCTTGTTGGCCCACGAAGGAAGATGGCGGGAAATCGGAATTAACACTTGGCTCTATGCGTTGGCCATCAATCCAAAGACTGACCCGAACGATACGCGGGCTGGTAGTGCTTGGCGTAATCTGCTGGGCGGTGACTCTAATCGTGTGGCCTTCGTAAAATGATTCATGTTCCATGTTCTCGAGTGTAAATCTTAGGAAAGATTTGGGAAACAACTCGAAAACTCGAAACCGAAGCTAAGTCGCGCAGAATCATACGGGCCGGTTAGTGGTTAACGTGCTCATAACCCAAAGGTCGGTGGTTCAAATCCACCCCCCGCAACCAAATCCCTCCGCAGTTCCCTTGTGCAAGTTCCCCGGATTGTTAAAGTTGCGAGCAGAACCGTGTGCATGGCTTTTTCAGTTCGCGGGGGCGTTGCTCTTTTTGTTCTCAGTTTCGAGAACATTTGAGAACAAATCGCCGTAGATTGCTTGTTCCAAGGCGACTGCAGCTTCCCTTTCGGCTTCCGTGAACGTGTGCGTGTAGACATCAGCGGTGGTGCCCAAGTTGGAGTGCCCGAGCAGTCGCTGGACGAGTTTCAAGTTCCCCGTCTGTTGGTTAACAATAGTAGCGGCTGAGTGTCGGAAACTGTGGAAGCCCGAGGATCGTGGCGACCGCGCGATTCCGAGACGATCTAAGGCGGGATACAAGATGTCCCGCCGCAAGACGTCTTGGTTATGCGGCATCCCATCAGACTTCGGAAATACGAAGTCGTCCGCAAGGCGGTGCCGCGAGTTCTGCTTCTGACGATTGAGAGTGGCGAGAAGGGCCGGACCGAACGGAATAATGCGAATGCTGGCCTCGGTCTTAGGGTCGAGCAACTGGCCTTCCCATAGACTCTCGCTAATTTGCAGTGTGCGCTTCGCAAAATCAACGTGCTTCCACCTCAAACCGAGAAGTTCGCCCGCTCGTACTCCGGTCAGTGCTGCGCACTCAAAGAGGGTTTGGTACTCCGCTGGCACGGCCTGAACAATCATTCGCACCTGCTCGGGAGTCCAAACTGGTTTTTCGCGTCTTGTGACTTTAGGCTTGTGCTTCTTTCGGACAGGTGAACGTGGAATCAAATCATTGTCCACAGCAAGAGAGAAAATACTCTGAACCAAGCCGACCAGATTTCGGACGGTCTTGGGTGATGATCCCGCGCTCAAGGTTTTCCGCACGAGGTCCTCGATGTGAAGCGGTGAAACATCCGCCAAAAGCAAGCCGCCTATTCTCGGTAGAATATGCTGCTGAAGCGAGGATTCGTAGGACCGCCGCGTTGAAGGCTTCACCTGCTTTCGATCTAGGCTCGGCTTCCAATAGTCGTCTGAGAATCGCTCCACGGTGAGTTCCGTTACTTCTGGCGCTTTGTTTTCGGATTCCCTGAGACGTTCGTCCAGCTTGGCTCGTGCGGCCTTCTTGCCTGACAGACCGTACAGGGTCTCCGCTTTCTGCGTCCACTTTCCGTCCGAAGTGCGCAGTCGATACCGAATCACGAAGGCTATGCCGTGCCGGGTCCGCTTCGCGTCCGACACATATCAGACTACGCTGAGTGTCGCCTCAATTCTGTGATTGCTGTCACGCGGTAACCAACAGATCCGGGGAGAGAGGGTTTTGAGTGTAATGATTCCATAAACAATGTCGGCTCCCAGGCCCGAGTAAACTTTGGAAGCGCTAACCACCAAAGGGCTCGGAGGAAAGGAGCCGAACGTGCTGATTATAGGTTGTGATTATCATCCGGGCTTCCAACAAATTGCGTGCGTCGATACCGACGGCGGTGAATTGAGCGAACACCACCTGGCGCATCGCGAGCAGGCCGAGCAGTTCTACCGGGAACT
>Ga0335082_10000174_pt1 | contig 64436 bp, 57 predicted proteins | sample Lox_Sample_41_FD_206718 | JGI IMG/M metagenome (GOLD analysis project Ga0335082, IMG submission 206718) | Soil microbial communities from Loxahatchee National Wildlife Refuge, Florida, United States - Lox_Sample_4.1 | ecosystem: Environmental > Terrestrial > Soil > Wetlands | place: USA... | reverse complement strand
CGCCGATCCACACCAGTGGCCCGCCATACGGGATCAACGAGAGGAACGCCGTCGCCCCGGCGAGCAGCACGGCGAAGGGCACGCCGAGCGCCCAGTAGGCGATGCCGCCGAGCACGCCTTGCGCGGCCCCGGTGATTGCCGAGCCGAGGACGACGGCGGACAGGGTGTCGGAGAAGCGCGTCATCACGGCGTCTTTGTTGGCCGCCTCCATCGGGATCAGCGTGCGCACGCCGTCGACCATGCGCTCGCCGTCGCGGAAGAAGAAGAACAGCGCGAAGACCATGAAGAAGAAGTTGACGACGAAGCGGAACACGTTGGCGGCCGCGGCCGGCGCCTGCGCGACGAGAAACCCGCTCACCGTCTGGCTGGCGCGCAGCGCGAAGTCGGGGATGTCGATCTTCAACAGGTCGAGCTTCGGCCCGAGATCGGCCCACAGCTGCCCGAGGCGCGACGCGCGCATCTGGTCCATGACCTCGTGGATGCGGCCCGAGCGCACGAAGGTGCTGAGGTTGTCGTACAGCGCCACCGACTCGGTCGTGATCATCGCCAGCAAGTAGAAGGTCGGGACCACCACCAGCAGGATGACCGCCGAGGTCATCAGCGCGGCGGCGACGGCCTCGCGGCCGTTGAGCAGGCCGCGCAGGCCTCGGTAGAGCGGGTGGAAGACGAACGCCAGCAGCGCCGCGAAGCTGAGCGGACCGAGGAAGTCCGAGAGGATGAGATAGAACTGATAGAGCAGAAAGCAGAAGGCGAGGAAGAAGAAGACCGCGAAGACCTGCTCCCGCCGCATGGTGCGGGACGCCTAGCAGAGGGCTTCGGCGCCCAGCAAGGCGGAATGCCCCGTCGACCATGGGGGCGGGGCGGCGCTATACTGCCGGCTGGGCATGGCAAGCGATCCCGACCCCGAGGCGCCGGCCGTGGCGAAGCCCCTGGACGACAAGCTCGACACGCTCCCGGCGCGGCCCGGCGTGTACCTGCTGAAGGACAAGCACGGCAAGGTGATCTACGTCGGCAAGGCGCGCAGCCTGCGCAGCCGCGTGCGGACCTATTTCCGCGGCGGCGACGAGCGCTCGCAGGTGGTGTTCCTCATGCAGCGCGTTGCCGATGTCGAGACCCTGGTGACGGCGAGCGAAAAGGAAGCGCTGATCCTCGAGAACAACCTGATCAAGCAGTACAAGCCGCGCTACAATATCCGGCTCAAAGACGACAAGTCGTATGTCAGCGTCAAGGTCACGGTGCAGGATCCCTGGCCGCGCGTGCTGGTGACGCGCAAGATCGTCAAGGACGGCAGCCGCTACTTCGGCCCCTACCACTCGGCCTACAGCGTGCGCGAGACGCTCGATGCGCTGCGTCGAGCCATCCCGTTGCGTACCTGCAGCGACGCGGTGTTCAAGAACCGCTCGCGGCCGTGCCTCGAGTATCAGATCAAGCGCTGCCTCGGTCCGTGCTGCCTGCCGGTCGACCGCGACGAGTACGCCTCCCATCTGCGCGAGGCGATGCTGCTGCTCTCGGGCAAGCACGTCGAGCTGATCGGTCAGCTCCGCCAGCGCATGCTGGCGGCGGCGGCGGCCGAGCGCTTCGAGGAAGCGGCGACCCTGCGCGACCGGCTGCGCGCCATCGAGAAGACCCAGGAGCGCCAGCAGGCGGTCTCGCACGGTGGGGGCGACCAGGACATCTTCGGCTTCTACCGCGAAGGCGGCTTCATCGAGGCCCAGGTGCTGTTCGTGCGCCAGGGGAAACTGACCGGCACCCAGGCCTATCAGCTGGCCGATTTCGAGCTGCCCGACGAGGAGGTCGTGCGCGCGCTGGTCACCCAGTTCTATCAGGGCGAGCGCTACCTCCCCGACGAGGTTCTGTTGCCGATCGAGCTCGAGGACCAGGCGGTGCGCGCCGAGTACCTGAGCGAGCGCAAGGGGCGGCGGGTCGAGGTGCTGTGCCCGCAGCGCGGCGATCGCGTGCGCCTGCTCGAGATGGCACGCGAGAATGCCGAGCACGGCTTTCGCGAGCGCCAGGACGGCGAGCGGCAGTACGAGCGCATCAGCGACGAGCTGCGGCGCAAGCTGCACCTGCGCAACGCGCCGAAGCGCATCGAGTGCTTCGACATCTCCACCTTCCAGGGCGGCATGGCGGTGGGGTCGATGGTCACCTTCGACGAGGGCCAGCCGGACAAGAACCGCTACCGGCGCTTCCGCATCAAGACCGTGGTCGGACAGGACGACTTCGGCATGCTGTTCGAAGTGCTGCGCCGGCGCTTTGCGCGCGCCAAACGCGACGGCGAGTACCCCGACCTGCTCATCGTCGACGGCGGCAAGGGGCAGCTCAACGTCGCGCTCGAGGTCCTGCGCGAGCTCGACATCGATCAGCTCGACGCCGTGGGCCTGGCGAAAATGCGGGTGACGCGGGCCGCACGCGCCGCCGAGATCGAGCGCAGCGACGAGCGCGTGTTCCTGCCCGGGCGCGTCAACCCGGTCGTCCTGCGCCGCAACTCCAACGCGCTGTTTCTGCTCCAGCGCCTGCGCGACGAGGCGCACCGGTTCGCGATCACCTATCACCGCAGCCTGCGCGGGAAGGAACGGCTGCGCTCCGTGCTGGACACCATTCCCGGCGTCGGCGCCGAGCGCCGCCGCCGGCTTCTGCGCGCCTTCGGCAGCGTCAAACGCCTGCGCGCCGCGACCGTCGACGAGCTGGCCGCGGTACCGGGGATCGCGGCGGCGCTCGCGGCGAGCATCCATGCGGCGCTCGCGCGCCTGCCGGCCGACGGCGAGCGCGCCGTTGACAGCGGGCGCGGCCGCTTGGTAGCCGTCCCGATGGAGCCGGTGGATGGGGGCGGTGGAGCAGGGGCGCGAGGCAACGACGAGACGGCGGCGCCGCCTGCCGAGACGGACGTTGACTCTCCGGAGTCTGGGGACTATGCGTGACCGAAGCGGGGCGAACGTGAGCCCTGCTTTTTTTTTGTGAGCCGCGGATGCATCCCAGCTTCAAACAGATGATGAACGAGGTGGTCCGCTACGGGAGCTGCTGCGAGTGCGGCTCCTGCGTGCTGGTCTGCCCGCACAACGTCATCGACTACATCGACGGCAAGCCCAAGCAGGTGGCGAAGGCGACGGCGGCGCACGACTTCTGCGGCATCAGCGAGGGGATCGGCTGCGACGTCTGCGCGCAGGTCTGCCCGCGCCTCGGCGAACGCGAGCATCACTTGGCCGAGCGGGTGTTCGGCGATCCGAACGATGCGTACCGCGGCGCCTTCGGCGTCTATCGGCGGGTGGTGGCGGCGCGCTGCACCGATCCCGAGGTGTTGGCCCGCTGCGAAGACGGTGGCGTGGTCACCGGCTTGCTGGCGTGGGCGCGGCGCAACGACGTCATCGACGGCGCGGTCGTGTCTACCATCGATCCGGCCACGCCCTGCGCCCCGGTGCCGCGCGCGGTGACCAGTGTGGAGGAGATCATCGCCAGCGCGAGCTCCTGGTACACGTACTGTGCGAACAATCTCGCCCTGGCCGAGGCCGAGAAGCTCGAGCTCACCCGCGTCGCGTTCGTCGGCGTGCCCTGCCAGATCACCCCGGTGCGCAAGATGCAGACGGTGGACGCCAGCTACCTGAACAACGGCCGCAAGAAAGAGAAGCATATCGAGCGCCAGAGCAAGTTCCTCAAGGGGTTCGGTGAGCGCGTCGCGTTGAACATCGGGCTGCTGTGCAGCGAGGTGTTCACGTTCGACGGCCTGATGCGCGACGTCATCGCCGGCGACATGGGCATCCCGCTGACCGAGATCAAGAAGTTCAACGTGAAGGGGAAGGTCCTGATCTACAAGCGCGACGGCGAGCTGGTGGAGATGAACCTCAAGCAGGCGCAGGAGTACGCGCGCCCCGAGTGCCACCATTGCGGGGATTTCTCGGCCGAGTTGGCCGACATCTCGTGTGGTGGGGTGGGGTCGATGGACTGGACGATCGTCGTGCTGCGCACGCCGCGCGGCGAGGAGATCTTCGACCGCGCCGCGGCGGACGGCGTCTTTGAGGTCCGCCCGATGGACGAGTTCGAAACCTCGATGCGGGTCCTGCTCCGGCTGGCGCGCAAGCAGCGCCAGCGCGTGCCGGTGCCGCCCGGGCGCAGCGAGACCTTCGTCCGTCCGCCGGGTTTCAACAATCCGCACTGAGTGCCCATGCCCTCACAGCGTCTTGCCAGCGCGTCCACTCCGCGCCTCGCCCGGTTACCCAGCTCCTATTTCGAACGGCTGGTCGAGAGCTCGCCGGACATCGTGATCGCCGTCGATCGATCGGGAGCGATCATCTACTACAACGACGGGGCCGAGAAGGGCCTCGGCTACACGGCCGCGGAAATGCTGGGCCAGAACGTGGGCCGCCTCTACCCGTCGATGCAGGAAGCCCACCGGGTCATGGTGGCGATGCGGAGCGACGAGCACGGCGGACCGGGCAAGGTGAAGAACTTCGAGACCACCTTCGTGACCCGCTGGGGTGAGCAGATGCCGGTCGCCATCTCCGGATCCATTCTCTACGACGAGAACGGCCTCGAGATCGGCTCGATCGGCTTTGCCAAGGACATTCGCGAGATCCGCCAGCACGACCGCCTGGCCACGTTGGGCGAGGTGGCGGTCGCACTCTGCCACGAGATCAACAGCCCGCTCGAGGTGATCCTCAACGACGTCGAGCTGCTCGGCGGGTTCGTGCGCCAGAAGGCGACCGACGAGGAAGCGGTGGTCGAGGAGGAACGGGTCGAGGCGGTCCGCCGCGAAGTGCTGAAGATCCAGGAGATCGTCAACCGCTTGGTGGAGATGTCGCGCGACGGGCGCTATGGCACCCGCGAGTACCTGACCGGCCAGCAGATGACCGACGTGCAGCGCGGCACGCCGGCCGCCGCGCGCGGCTCGCGCAGCGGCCTCGAAGACCTGCGGGTGCTGGTGGTCGACGACGACCTCGGCGTGTGCCGCTCGCTGCGCGACCTGCTGAGCGCCGAGGGCTGTGACGTGGTGGTCGCCAGCGACGGGTTGCGCGCCCTCGAGGTCCTCAACCACACGACGGTCGACATCATCATCAGCGACGTCGTGATGCCCGACTTGGACGGCTACGATCTCTTCATGGAAGTGCGGCGCCGTGGCTCGACGCCGGTGATCCTGATGACCGGCTACTATTACGACCGCGACCACGTCATCAAACGCAGCCGTTTGGAAGGGCTCGAGAGCGTGATCTTCAAGAAGCCGATCGACCCGGCCCGCCTCAAGGCGATGATTCGGACCCTGACCGGTCGTGCGGCAGCCGCCGCGCAGGCGTGACGACGGGGCTGGGCCGCGAACCGGATGCGTCGAGCCGCAGCGGGGTCGGGGTGGTGGTCGGGGCGGGCCCGAGCAGGAGCGTGAAGCTCCCGCCGCTGCCGGACAACGTGATGCGGTCGGCGTCGATCGCCGTGATCTCCCCGAGGCCCGGCACCGTCTGGCCCGGCCGGTATAGCTGGTTCGCCCCGGTCGGGTCTTCGATGATGGCGTACGACAGGTCGCCCACGACGGTTCCGGCGAGACGAAATCCGCGCGCGCTGACCGGAACGGTGCCGACCGCCGGGGTGGCGGTGGGCCGCGGCGGCTCGGTGGCGGAGGGGCCCATGGTCGGCGCATCGGCGCGCGGCTCCGCGTCGGGGCGCGCCCCGCGCAGCAGCCAGAGCCCGAGCAGCAACACGACCCCGAGCGAGATGGCCAGAACCAGGGCGATGGCGCGGTCCGGATTCATCGCATCGAGTCGGCGAGGGGCGCGGTGAGCGCGGTCCCCGACGAGCGCCTCGCCGCCGTCCCGACGCGGCACAGCCGCGCGCGCGCCGTGGTGGCTGCCTGGGGGCCGCTCGTGCTCTGGGTGGCGGTCATCTTCTCACTTTCGAGCGACCAGTTCTCTGACGTCAAGACCGCGGCATGGCTGACCGCGTTGGCCGGCGCCCTCGGCATCCCACTCACCGCGGTCGAGGCCCTCAACCTCATGGTACGAAAGAGTGCCCATTTCGTCGAGTACGCGATCCTGAGCCTGCTCGCGGTGCGAGCCCTGCGCCTGACGTGGACGCGGCAGGGCCGCTGGGAGCTGCTGGCGCTAGCGGTCGCCTTGTCGGCGGTCTGTGCGGCGTTTGACGAGCTGCGCCAGCTCGTCCTGACCAGCACCCGGACCGGCACGCCGAGAGACGTCGCGCTCGATACGTTCGGCGCGGTCGTCGGCGCCGCGGCGGGCGCTCTGTACGTCTATCGGCGCCGCCCCGCAGCTTGACAGCTTCGAGCCTCCGCGCGATGAGGGTCGCCGGAGGTGGGGTTGTGGGCGTCGCGCATCGCCTGGCCGCCCGACGGCGGACGTTGTTGCGCTACGAACGCGAGCTGTGGGCGCGGGGCGTGACGCACATTGCCGGGGTCGACGAAGTCGGAGTCGGTCCGCTCGCCGGTCCGCTGGTGGCCGCAGCGGTGATCTTGCCGCACGAGATCGGCCTGCGCGGCGTCGATGACTCGAAGAAGCTGTCGCGGGCACAACGCGAGCGATTGTGCGCGGAGATCAAGGCCCGCGCGGTCGCGGTCGGCCTCGGGGTCGTCACCGTGGCGGAGGTCGACCGCCTCAACACGTTTTGGGCGGCCCTCGAGGCGATGCGGCGCGCCGTGCAGGCGCTGGCGGTGAGCGCCGAGCATCTGCTGGTCGACGCGCGCAGCATTCCCGGCCTGGACGTGCCGCAGGAGCCGCTGATCAAGGGCGACAGCCGCAGCTACTCGATCGCCGCCGCGTCGATCGTCGCCAAGGTCGAGCGCGACGCCATGATGCAGGCGCTCGATCGCGACTTCCCACAGTACGGCTTCGCCCGCCACATGGGGTACGGCACCCGCGAGCACCTCGACGCCCTGGCCCGTCATGGGCCGTGCCCGGTCCATCGCCGCTCCTTCATGCCGGTCAGCCAGGCGCGACTGCCCGGTTTCTAGCATCCCGGCCGTGGGGCGGCCTAGCCCGGACGCGCGCAAGTCGGACGGTGAACCCGCCGTCGCGGCGCCCGCCGCCGCGGCGTATACTCTCTCGGACGAGGACGGTGAGGATGGCGATCGACGTACGCATGCCGAAGCTGAGCGACAACATGGAAGAGGGGGTCATCATTCGTTGGATGAAGGCGCCCGGCGACCAAGTGGTCAAAGGCGAGCCGCTGGCCGAGGTCGAGACCGACAAGGCCGACGTCGAGCTCGAGGCCTCGGCATCGGGCCTGCTCAGCGAGATCAAGGTTGCGGAGGGGCAGAGCGCCGCCGTCGGTGCGGTGATCGCGGTCCTTGCCGCCCCGAACGAGGCGGCGGCCCCGACGGACGGCAAGGCCGAACGCGTGGACCAGCCGCTTGCGGCTGGTCCACGGGACGGCGGGCCGTCGCCGTCTGCCCCGCGCCGCGTCACGGAGGCGGCTCGGCCACCGGCGAGTCGTCCGAGCGCGCCACCCGCATCGCCCGCCGTGGAGCATCCGGTGCGCGCCTCGCCGCTGGCCTGGCGGCTCGCCGACCAGGCGGGGGTCAATCTCGCCACCGTGCGCGGGAGCGGACCGGGCGGGCGCATCTTGAAGCGCGACGTCGAAGCGGTGCAGGTGTCGCCGTCGCCACGCGCGGCGCGACGGGTCGCAGTGCCCGAGCGAGCGGCGCCTGCGACCGATCGCCCCGGGCCGATCGATGCGGAAGCGGCCGAGGAGACGGCACCGTCGAGTCGGGTGGTCGAAGCGACCCGCATGCGTCTGGCGATCGCCAAGCGCATGACCGAAGCCAAGCGCGACATTCCGCATTTCTACGTCAGCGCCGAGATCGACATGAGCGAGGCGATGCACCTGCGCGAATCGATCAAGCGGCGCGAGGCGATGCCCGGGCTCACCGTGACGCACCTCCTCCTGCGCGCCCTGGCGATCGCGCTGGGCCGCCATCCGCGTGTCAACGCCTCGTGGCGCGACGGCGCGATCGAGCTGCACGACGACGTCAACCTCGGCATCGCCGTGGCGGTCGAGGACGGGCTGGTCGTGCCGGTGCTGCACGGCGCGCACCGGCTGACGCTGAGCGAGATCGCCGCTCAGGCCACGGCCCTGACCGAGAAGGCGCGCAGCGGCAAGTTCAGTGGCGCGGAGCTCACCGGCGGAACCTTCAGCCTCTCCAACGTCGGGATGCTCGACGTCGAGGAGCTGGTCGCGGTGATCAACCCGCCGCAGGCGGCGATCCTCGCCGTCGGCGCGGTCAAGGACCGCCCGATCGTCCGCGACGGGCAGCTGGCGGTGGCGAAGACGATGCGCGCCACGCTGTCGTGCGATCATCGGGTGCTGAACGGCGTCGAGGGCGGCCGCTTCCTCGAGGAGCTGAAGGGGATCCTGGAGAACCCGGTGACCCTGTTGCTGGAGTGACGGGATGGCGAGCGAGCTCGAAGCGGCGGCGGACCTCTGCTCCGCGCGGCCGGTCGCCACGCCGCGGCTGCGCGTGCGCGCGCTCGGGTGCGTACCCTACGCCGAGGCGCTCGCCCTCCAGGAGACGATGGTGTCGGCGCGGATGGCCGGTGAAGAGGACGACCAGCTGCTGCTCCTCGAGCACCCGCCGGTCTACACGCTCGGGCGCGGTGCCGACGTTGCCGATCTCTGCGGCGCGCCCGACCGGCTCGGCGTGGCGGTGTTCCGCGTCGGCCGCGGCGGCGGCGCGACCTTCCATGGGCCGGGACAGCTGGTCGGCTACCCGATCGTCCGCCTGAGCGCCGCCGGTCGCGACGTGCACCGCTACGTCCGCGCGCTCGAGGCGGCTCTCATCGACACCTGTGGCCTCTTCGGGGTCGCGGCGCACGCACCGGCCGGGCAGACCGGTGTCTGGGTCGGCGACCGCAAGATCGCGTCGATCGGCATCGGCGTCCGCCGCGGCGTCGCCTTTCACGGCGTTGCCCTCAACGTCAGCACCGATCTGTCGTACTTTGCCCACATCGTTCCGTGTCGGGGAGCCGGTCGCGCGGTCACCAGCCTCCACCAGCTGCTCGAGTCCCCACCGTCGGTCGCAACCGCTGGAGCGGTCTTTGCCGAGTACCTGGGCGACCGCCTCGGTCCCGTGCGAGCTTGAAATGCCTTGGGGTGTCCAGTGACCGCCGTCCGCCGCCATCCGGAGTGGATCAAGGTCCGCGCCCCGGGCGGAGAGGGGTTCGCCGCCACCAAGCGGGTGGTGCAGGAGCTCGATCTCCACACGGTCTGCGAGGAGGCCCACTGCCCAAACGTGGCCGAGTGCTGGGGGCACCGGACCGCCACCTTCATGCTGCTCGGCGACGTCTGCACGAGGAACTGCGGCTACTGCGCGGTAGGACATGGCCGGCCGGTGGCGGTCGACCCCCACGAGCCGATGCGGGTCGCGGAAGGCGTTGCCCGGCTCGGCCTCAAGCACGTCGTCGTCACCTCGGTCGATCGCGATGACCTGCCCGACGGTGGTGCCGGGCACTTTGCCGCCACCGCCCAGGCGATCAAGGAACGCGCGGCGAGCTGCGCCGTCGAAGTGCTCACGCCCGATTTCAAGGGAAGCCTCAGCGCACTTGCCCAAGTCGTCGATTCGCCGATCGATGTCTTCAACCACAACACCGAGACCGTACCTCGGCTGTACCGCCGGGCGCGCCCCGGCGGACAGTACGCGCGCGCCCTCTCGCTGTTGCGCGAGGCCAAGCGCCGGCGCTCGACGCTGCCGACCAAGACCGGCCTGATGCTCGGCCTCGGCGAGGAACGCGAGGAGCTGCTGGAGGTTTTCCGCGATCTGGCCGCCGTCGGCTGTGACATCTTGACCCTGGGCCAGTATCTCCAGCCCACCCGCGCCCACCTTCCGGTCGAACGGTACGTCCCGCCGGCCGAATTCCAAGAGCTCAGGGCGGTCGCCCTCGAGACCGGATTCCGACATGTCGAGGCCGGCCCCTTGGTGCGCAGCTCTTACCACGCGTGGGAACACGTCGCGTAAGCAAGAATTCTGCCCGGATGCTGGTTTACACCGCGGCCCGATTTTGCGATTGTGGCGCACTATGAACCGGTTGGCCATGGGAGGCGGTGCATGATGAAACTGTACGACTACCCGAGTTGCCCCTTCGCTCAGAAGGTGCGCGTGGTGCTGGCGGAGAAGGAGCTGGAATTCGAGAAGATCTTCGTCGACCTGCGCACCGGCGAGCATCGCCAGAACGCGGAGTTCCTCAAGCTGAACCCGTACGGGAAGGTCCCGGTCCTGATCGACGACGAGACGGTGGTCTACGATTCGACCATCATCAACGAATACCTGGAAGACGAATACCCGCACCCGGCGCTCATGCCGGAGGACTCCGGCGGGCGTGCCCGGGTCCGCACCCTGGAAGACTACTGTGACAACTCCTTTTTGCCGTCGGCCGGCTTCGTCCAGGCGGAGCTGAGCAAGCCCCAGGGCGAGCACGACGCCGAGCGCCTGCTGCGCTACCGCAACGAGCTGGCGCGGGGCCTCAAACGCCTGGAAGGGTTTCTCGCCGGCAAGGAGTACCTGGTGGACGGCCAGTTCTCCCTGGCGGACATCGCCTTCGTGCCGGCGCTGCTGATCCTGCCGCAGCTCGGGGTCGAGGTCGACCCGGCGCTGCGCGGCGTCAATGCCTGGATCAACCGCTTGAAGCAGCGACCCAGCGTGAGGAGCCTGGAGGCGTAGCGCCTCGGGGGGGATGGGGAGGAGGCCGAGATCCGCGTGAGCGATGACGATGATGCCCTTCGGCGTGCGATCATCGAGTCGTACAAGGTCGTCTGCATCTGTAATAAGATCCGCAAGGGCGTGATCGAAAAGGCCATCCGCGCCGGCGCGCGCTCGTTCGAGGACGTTAAGCGGCGCACCCGCGCGGGCACTGGCGACTGCAAGGCGGAACGCTGCGGTCCGGTGATCCGCGAGTTGCTGGCGAAGAAGAGGTGATCCCGCCGGCCACCCGGTTGACAGGGCGGGGGTCGACGTCTAGAGATGGGTCCTCTATTGGGAATCGTTCCTGATAGTTCACACGAGGAGGACAGCAGATGAAGGCACTGAAAGGCAGCAAGACGCACGACAACCTGAAGACCGCGTTCGCCGGCGAATCACAGGCGAACCGCCGCTATCTGTACTTCGCGCGCCGCGCCGACATCGAGGGGTATCCCGATGTGGGCGGGCTGTTCCGCGACACCTCGGAGGCGGAGACCGGGCATGCATTCGGCCACATGGACTTCCTGAAGGAGGTCGGCGATCCGGTCACCGGCGTACCGATCGGCGACACCGAGAAGAACTTGAAGTCCGCCGTCGAGGGCGAGACCTACGAGTACACGCAGATGTACCCGGGGTTCGCCAAGACCGCACGGGACGAGGGCTTCGAGGAGATCGCCGAGTGGTTCGAGACCCTGGCGCGCGCCGAGAAGTCTCACGCGGGCCGCTTCCAAAAGGGCCTCGACGGCCTCAGCCTCTGACCACCGGGACGGCCGGGGGCGGGCATGCCCCCGGCCGCCGGTCGTGAGCCGAGGCATGGAGTCGTCGATCCGCCCCGTGACGCTGGACGACGTCGTCGGTCTGGAACGCTACGAAGCGATCCGCAACGACGTGCGCCGGCGCATCATCGAGCTCAAGCGCGCGCGGCGGCTCTCGGTGGGGCCCGAGGTGACGTTCGTCTTCGAGAACCACCACACGGTCTACTTCCAGATCCAGGAGATGCTGCGCGCCGAGCGCATCACCGATCTCGATGCGGTGCGTGAGGAGCTGGTCGTGTACAATGCATTGCTGCCCCAGCCCGGGGAGCTGAGCGCGACGATGCTGATCGAAATCACCGAAGCGGACGACATCGCGGAGCGCCTGTTGCGTTTCGCCGGGATCGACGAGGCGGTGTGGTTGCACGTGGGGCCGGAGCGCGTCGCGGCGACGTTCGAGCCCGGGCGCAGCCGCGCCGACAAGCTCAGCGCAGTCCAGTACGTGCGCTTCGCGCTCCCGGCGTCGGCGCGCCGCGGGTTTCTCGACCAGGCGATCGCCGTGCGGCTGACGATCGAGCACCCGCACTACCGCGCCAGCGTGCCGGTCGAGGGCGGCATCCGGGCGTCGCTGTGCGAGGACGTGAGGGCGGGCGGATGAAGCAGCAGCGCACCACCCGGCAACTGACTGCGGTGTACGAGGCACTCGCCGCCTCGCACGATCATCCGACGGCGGACGTGCTCCTGCGCCGGGTGCGCGGCGTCCTGCCACGGGTGAGCCTCGGTACCGTTTACCGCAACCTCGACAAGCTGCGCGAGCAGGGACGCCTTCGGGTGGTGCGGCTCGAGGGCGGTCAGGCGCACTACGACGCGATGATCGACGCGCACGACCACTTCGTGTGCGAGCGCTGCGGGATGGTGGTCGACATCCCGCGCAGCGCGCCGGCGGCCAACGTGGGCGCCCTGCGCGCCGACGGCCACGAGGTGCACTGGCACACCACGGCGTTGTACGGCGTCTGCGGGCGCTGCGTGACGAGCCATCCCCGCGGGCGCCCGCCGGCGACCGCGCGTGGCGCGCGCCGGCTGGGCGGGCGCGGGGGAGCGACGGTCTGATGGAGCTGCCGGCGATCGTCCCGCTGTTCCCGCTGCCGAACGCGGTGCTCTTCCCCGGCGTCCCGCTGCCGCTGCATATCTTCGAGCCGCGCTATCGCGAGATGGTGCGCGCGGTGGAGCGCAGCGAGGCGCGGCTGATCGGCATGGTGTTGCTGCGCGGCGAGTGGCGCAAGGAGTACTACGGCAACCCCGCGATCTTCTCGGTCGGCTGCGCCGGCCGCATGGTGAGCGTCGAGCCCCTTGCGGACGGGCGCTACAACATCCTGCTGCACGGTGTGCGCGAGTTCACGATCGGCGGCGAGCGCCGCGAGCGCTCGTACCGCGAGGGCGAGGTGGTGTGGCGCCCAGCGCCGGGAGGCGGGGTGCCCTCGGAGTTGCGGACGCGCATCCACGCGCTCATGCAGCGCTTCCTCGAGGAGCGCGAGCCCACGTTGGTCAGCCGGCTGCTCAACGATCGGTCGCTGTCCGACGAGCTGCTGATCAACTTCCTCTGCTACGCGCTCGACTTCTCGCCGATGGAGAAACAGGCCCTGCTGGAGGCGCCCGGCCTCGCCGAGCGCGGCCGGCGCTTGTGCGACGTCGTGCAATTCGCCCTCGAGGCGCGCATGCGCGGCGGCGAAGCGGACAAGTGGTACCACTGACGGCGGGCTGGCTTGATTCGGGCTCCTGGCTCACGCTAGGGGTCGGAGACGGAAGGGCGTTGCATGAAACGACGTGAGGCACTGACGCTGTGGGAGCGGCTGTATCTCCCGCAGATCGTCGGCGGCCTGGTCATCATCATCTACCGCTTCTGGCGCAACCTGGCGCTGCACGCGCTCCACGCCGTCGGCCTGTTCCGCGACACGGTGGCGGCGGTGACCGTCCAGTACCCGGAACAGCACAAGCGCTACCCGGACAACTTCCGCGGCAGCCATCGCCTGACGTTGAAGGAAGACGGCTCGGTGCGCTGCACGTCGTGCTTTCTCTGCGCCACCGCCTGCCCGGCGCACTGCATCTTCATCGAGGCCGGCGAGCACCCCGACCCCGCGGTCGAGAAGTTCCCGCTGCGCTACGAGATCGACACGCTGCGCTGCATCTACTGCGGGATGTGTGTCGAGGCGTGTCCATGCGATGCCATTCGGATGGACACGTACGTGCACCCGAAGATCTGGGGCTACAAGCGCGCCGACTTCATCGAAACCAAGGAGGTTCTCATCAACCGCTCCCGGGTCTTGGGCGAGCGCGGCCGCGGCGCGCTGCTGGAGGATCTGCTCGAGGAGTACAAACGGCTCGACCAGGAAGACGTGCGGGTCGCACGTTCCTGAGCCGGGGCACGGACACGTTCATGGGCAAGGTGACCATCGCGCTCACGGCGCTCTCCACGGTGGTGTTGCTGATCACGTTCGGCAAGGGCATGAGCATCCTGCACGGCGGCGACGTCGCTGCGCACCTGTACTGGTCGATGGGGACGCTGCTCACCGCCCTGACGGCGAATTTCGTCGCCATGGTGCACGCGGCGCAGAGCGACCGGATCATCCGCCAGCTACGCACGCTGGCGGCGGCCCAAGCCGCAGCCGGCGAACGGGCGGCGTCGTGAGCCCACCGGCGGTGCGCGGGCGAGGATAGAGGATCATGACCAAGACCTATCGCGATCTGATGACCGAAGCGCGGCAGCTCGTTCCGGAGTGGACGCCGGACGACGTGCGGCAGCGCACGTCGAACGGCGGGGGCTTCCGGCTCATCGACGTGCGCGAGAAGGAGGAATACCGCGAGGGCCATCTGCCCGGCGCGGTCTCCGTGCCGCGCGGTTTCCTCGACATGCGCATCGAGGAGGCGGTGCCGGACAAGAGCACGCCGATCGTCCTCTACTGCGCCGGCGGGACGCGCTCGATGCTGGCCGGCCGCACGCTGCGCGAGCTCGGCTACACCAACGTCGTCTCGATGGCGGGCGGATTCGGCGCCTGGAAGGGGGCGGGCCACCCGTGGGTCGCGGACCGGCAGTTCAGCGCCGATCAGCTGACGCGCTACAGCCGCCACTTCATTCTCCCCGAAGTCGGCGAGGCCGGCCAGGCGAAGCTGCTCGACGCGAAGGTGCTGCTGATCGGCGCCGGCGGGCTCGGCTCGCCGTCGGCGTATTACCTGGCGGCGGCCGGCGTCGGCACCCTCGGCATCGTCGACATGGACGTGGTCGACATGAGCAACCTGCAGCGCCAGATCCTGCACAGCAACGATCGCGTCGGCATGCCGAAGGTCGAGTCGGCCCGGCAGACGCTCACGGCGCTCAACCCCGACATCAAGGTCATCGGGTACCAGGAGCGGGTGACCTCCGAGAACATCATGCAGCTCATCCGCGATTACGACGTGATCGTCGACGGCTGCGACAACTTCCCGACCCGCTATCTGGTCAACGACGCCTGCGTCATGGCCAACAAGCCGAACGTGCACGGCAGCATCTTCCAGTTCGAGGGCCAGGCGACGGTGTTCTACCCGGGCAAGGGTCCCTGCTACCGGTGTCTCTTCCCCGAGCCGCCGCCGCCGGGCGCCGCGCCGAGCTGTCAGGAGGCCGGCGTCCTCGGGGTGCTGCCCGGACTGGTCGGCTGCGTGCAGGCGCTCGAGACCATCAAGGTCATCCTCGGCATCGGCAAGCCGCTGATCGGCCGGATGGTGTACTTCGACACGCTGAGCATGGAGCTGCGCATCCACAAGCTGCGCAAGGATCCACAATGCCCGGTGTGCGGCGAGCACCCCACGGTCACGCAGCTCATCGACTACGAGGAGTTCTGCGGTCTGCGGGTGCCGGGACACACCGACGCGGCGCACGCCTGAGGCAGTGGACACAGGCGCGGCGGTTCGGCCGCCGCCCGGTTCCGTGATCGGCGCCGACCGCCGGCACGTCGCGCGGCACGCCCGTTGGACCGCGGTTTCGATTCTGATAGGTCCCGGGGCGCGTCACGAGGCGAGCGCAGCGGGAGGAACGGACGATGGTGATGGCAGCGGACGTGTCGCCGGCGCAGGCAGGAATGGAAGGCAGCGAGCGCATCGAGCAGCTCCGCGCGCGCGCCGCGCGGCTGCGCGAGCACGCGCTGCGCGCCACCGCGGAAGCCGGGTCCGGGCACCCGACGTCGTGCTTGTCGGCGGCCGATCTGGTTGCCGCGCTCTTCTTCGACGTCATGCGCTACGACCCGGCCGATCCGGGCAACCCGCTCTGCGATCGCTTCGTGCTGTCCAAGGGGCACGCCGCGCCGCTGCTCTACGCGGCGTGGGCCGAGGCCGGCGCGTTGCCGGTCGAGCGGCTCCTGACCCTGCGCCGCATCGACAGCGAGCTGGAGGGCCATCCCACGCCGCACTTCGCCGGCACGGTGGCGGCGACCGGCTCGCTCGGGCAGGGGCTCTCGGTCGGCGTGGGCGCGGCGTGGAACGCCAAGCAGCTCGATCACCGCGATCAGCGCATCTATGTGCTGCTCGGCGACGGCGAGGTCGCCGAGGGCTCGGTCTGGGAGGCGGTGGAGATCGCGGCCCACTACCGTCTCGACAACCTGGTGGCGATCGTCGACGTCAACGGCCTCGGCCAGAGCCAGCGGACCATGTACCAGCACGACACCGCCGCCGTCGCCGCGCGCTTCGCCGCCTTCGGCTGGCACGCGACGGCCATCGACGGGCACGACCCGACCGCCATCGTCCGGGCCTTCGACGCCGCGGCTGCGCTGCACGGTCAGCCGGTCGCGATCATCGCGCGCACCAAGAAGGGCCAGGGCGTCTCGACCCTGGCCGACCGCGACAACTGGCACGGCAAGGCGCTGAAGAAGGGCGCCGAGCTGGACGCGGCGATCGCGGAGGTCCGCGCCAGCGCGCCGTCGGTCACCCTGCACCCCCCGAAAGCGCGCGGACCCCAGCGCGTGGCGCCGCGGGCGGCCGCGGCCGCCATGCCGGCGCCCCAGTACAAGCCCGACGAACAGGTCGCGACGCGCGAGGCATACGGCACGGCGCTGGCGAAGCTGGGCGGCGTCAACCCGCTGGTGACGGTGATCGACGCCGACACCAAGAACTCGACGTTCGCCGAGCGTTTCCTGGCGGCGTATCCCGACCGCTATCTGGAGGGCTTCATCGCCGAGCAGAACATGGTCGGCGCCGCGGTGGGGCTGTCGGCGAGCGGGAAGATCCCGTTCGTCTCGAGCTTCGCCTGCTTCCTCACCCGCGCCTTCGATCACATTCGCATGGCGGCGATCTCTCGCGCCAACCTGAAGATCGCCGGCTCGCACTGCGGCGTCTCGATCGGCGAGGACGGCCCCTCGCAGATGGGCCTCGAGGACCTCGCCATGATGCGCGCCGTTCCGCACGCCGTGGTGCTCTACCCGTCGGACGCCGTGGCGACCGAGCGGCTGGTCGAGACGATGGCGCGGGAGCGCGGCATTCACTATCTGCGTCTGACGCGGCCGAAAACGCCAATCCTGTACGGGGCCGACGAGGTGTTCCCGATCGGCGGGTCGAAGGTGCTGCGCTCCAGCCCGCAGGATCGGCTCACCATCGTCTCCGCCGGCGTCACTCTGTTCGAGGTGTTGACGGCGTGCGACGCCCTGGCGCGCGATGGCATCCGCGTCCGCGTGATCGACGCCTACTCGATCAAGCCGTTCGACGCCGAAGGCGTGCGCGCCGCCGCGCGCGCGACCGGCGGCCGGGTGCTCACCGTCGAAGACCACTACGCCGACGGCGGCCTCGGTGATGCGGTGCTCAACGCGCTGGCGACGGAGCCGGCGTCGGTCACCAAGATCGCGGTGGACGACATCCCGCGCTCGGGCAAGCCGGAGGAGCTGCTGCGCCTCTTCGGCCTCGACGCCGCATCGATCGCGGCACGCGTCAAGGCTCTGGCGTCCTGAAGACGTGGCGGCGCCCTGCGGTCGCCGAACCGTTTGGCGTTTGCCGTTCGGCGTTCGGTGTCGCGGTGGGTCTCGGCGGCGCCGCCGCCTGCCATGTGCCGCACCAGCGCCGCGGGAGGCCGCCGCAGGGCTTGCCCGCGGCACGTCCTACGAGGAACGCCGAACGCACACCGGACAACGGCGGGCGCAGGCCGCCTCAGGCCCGCTTGCGGTGGACGCTCCGGTAGATGGGCGTGCCGCGCCGCGCTGCCTTGCGGGCGAACGAGGTCTGCAGCGTGGCGGGGTGGCCCACGGTGACGACTTCGAGGCCGGGGGTGGCGTTGAGCTGGAACAGCGCGCTGGCGAAATACGCGGCCACGTCGGTGATCAGCTCGACGGTTCCGTTCACCGCCAACGCCCGGTCGAGCGCGGCGGCGAAGCGCGGCGTCCAGAGACGCCGCTTCCAGTGTCGCCGCTTCCACCACGGGTCGGGGAAGAGCACGTAGAACGCGGTGACCGACGCGGGCGGGAAGAGCTCGACCAGACACGCGGCGTCCCCGCTCAGGACGCGGGCGTTGTCGACGTGCTGGCGCACGAGCTGATCGGCGATCCGAAGCGCGCGCGATGCCGAGTGCTCGATGGCGAAGAAGCTCCACCCCGGCTCGCGCCGCGCGCTGGCGAGCAGAAACTCGCCGCGGCCGGGTCCGATCTCGACGGCGAGCGGCCGACGGGTACCGAAGATCTGCTGCCAGCAGTCGGCCGGCAGACACGCGGAAGCGGCCGCCTCAGGCAAGCAGGCGGCCTCCGTCGACCGGGAGCAGCGTGCCGGTCACGTAGTCGTTGGTGGCCAGGTAGCGCACCGCGGCGCTGACGTCGCGCGGCTCCCCGGCGCGGCGCAGGCGTGTGCGCGCCACTTCCCGCGCCCGTGCTGCGGCCGGGAACCCGGGTGGAAACAGCACCGGCCCCGGCGCGATCGCGTTGACGCGCACCTGCGGGGCGAGCCGGACGGCGAGATCGCGCATCAGGGCCACCACGCTGCACTTGGAGACGCAGTACGGGATATAGTCGGCCCACGGGCGCAGCGCGGCGACGTCGGCGAGCGCTACGATGCAGCCGGCGCCCTGGCGTTGCATGAGCGGTCCGATGTGGCGCGCCGGCACGAGAAAGGTCTCGAAGTTGCCGCGCAGCATCTCGTCCCAGTCGCGCTCGGAGGCGCTCGCCAGCGGGGTGCGCCGGAATGCCCCGGCGTTGGCGACCCACAGATCGAGGCGCGGGAAGGTCGCCGACAGCCGCGCCAGCGCGCGCGCGATCTGGCGGTCGTCGGCGGCGTCGGCTCGCAACGCCAGCCCGCGCACGCCGCGTGCCTCGATGTCACGATACGTGTCTTCCGCGGCAGGGCCCGACGAGAAGTACGTGAAGGCCACGTTCGCGCCAGCGTCGGCCAGGCTCAGGGCGACCTCGCGCCCGAGGCGGTGGGCGCCCCCGGTGACCAGCGCCGTCGCCCCGCGCAGATCCATCGCGGCCGCCTCATACCTCGGGATCGTGCTGCGGTTCGAGCACGATCTCGGTCGGGCACGCGCGGGCCGAGCTGGCGACGACGTCGTAGGCGACCTCGGCGACATCGCACGCCTGCAGAAACTTGGCCCGATCGACGCGCTTGTTGGGCGGGATGAGCGCGGTGTCGACCAGGCCGGGAAGGATGGCGGTGATTTTGATCCCGTGGTTGCGCACCTCGTCGAAGAGCGACTGGGTAAAGCCGAGGAGGCCGAACTTCGCCGCGGCGTAGGCCGCTTCGCCCGCCCGACCCCGCTTGCCGGCGACGGACACGATGTTGAGGATTGCGCCGCTGCCCTGCGCGAGCATGTCGGGGAGCACGAGGCGGGCGAGCACCATCGGCGCGCGCAGGCAGGTCGCCAACGTTCGGTCCCAGTCGGCCAGCGCGGATTTCAGCACCGAGGTGCGGGGCGGGGCGAAGCCGGCGTTGTTGACCAAGATGGTGATGCGGCCGAGTCGGTCGGCAATCCTCCGTACCGCCACCGCGAGGTCGTCGTCGCTGGTGACGTCGGCGGACACGGCCAGGACTGGCGCGCTCACGCCATCGGCGGCCGCGGCGCGGACCGTTTCGGCCAGCTCGGGCTCGCTGCGCGCCAGCGCGGCGACGCGGCAGCCCGCGTGCGCGAACCGGAGCGCGATGGCACGGCCGATGCCGCGGCCGGCGCCGGTGACCAGCGCGACTTGGTCGTGCAGGGGTGGCTTCACCCGGCGGGCTCTACCAGAGTGCTCCGCGTCGATCCACGGAGGCGCCTCGCTCCGAGTCGTAGCGCCATAGCGCCGCGGTCAATCGGGGTCGCCGTCGTCGGAATCGGGGGTGTCGTCGCTGTGGACGTCGCCGTCCTGGTTGAGCGGGCTGGTCTCGGGGACGAACTCGGCGTCCGCCTGCTCCAGCTCGGCCGGCGCGGCGTCCACCGCGGCGCCCGCGGCTTGACTGCCGTCGGCCGCGAGCGGCGCCGCGGCGGTGTTCTGGGCGACCCGTTCAGCCTGCTCGCGCAGCGCGCGCATCTGCCGCTGCAGCGGGGCGAGCTCGCGCAGCGGCTCCGAGATGCGCTCGCCGAGCGGGCTGTCGATGTCGTGCTTCACGGCGCCGGCGGACGCCTCGGCGACCGCTCCGCTGACCAGCGACGGGTGCGTCGAGATCAGCGGGCCCGCCGACGCGTCTGAAACGGGGCCGCTGAGCATCGAGCGCGTGCCCTGATCGCGGACCGAGCCGGTCGCCCGCACCGAACCGTTGCTCGCGTCGCCGATGGTCGAGCCGCCGTCACGCACCGCCTGGCTGTCGTCCAGCACGGGACGGCTCACGTCGGACAGCGGCCCGAAGTGCTCGCCGGCGCTGACCGTTTCCTGCGGCTGGCGGACCTGCCCCAAAGCGGCGGCGGGCAGGGCAAACGCCACCAGCATTCCGATCACCAATCCGTCGCGACGGGTCCACAGCATGCCCGCTAGGCTACACCTCTTCGCGGCGAAGGGGTAACCCGCGACACGGGCAGGGCTAGCGGCACACGCCGGACTCGCGCGCCGCCCGCGCCACGGCGCTGCCGATGCGCACGGCGACCTGCTTGTCGAGCGGGTCGGGAAGGATGCGGTCGGGAGTGGGCTCGATGACGTACGCCGCGAGCGCCTCCGCGGCAGCGATCTTCATCGGCTCGTTCACCACCCGTGCCGCGGCGTCGAGCGCGCCCCGGAACACGCCGGGGAACGCGAGGACGTTGTTGATCTGATTTGGAAAATCGCTCCGCCCGGTGCCGACGACGGCGGCGCCGGCATCGCGCGCCGCGTCGGGCATGATCTCCGGCGTCGGGTTCGCCATGGCGAGGATGACCGGGTGCGGGCGCATGCTGCGCACCATCTCCTGGGTGACCAGGTTGCCCTGTGAGAGCCCGATGAAGATGTCGGCATCGCGCAGCGCGTCGGCCAAGCGGCCGCTCAGATTGCGCCGGTTACCGCGCTCGGCCAGGGCGCGCTTGTGCGGGTTCAGATCGGTGCGGGCGCGGTGCACGATGCCCTTGGAGTCGCACAGAATGAGGTCGTGGGGCTTGGGTGCGCGGCCGAGGTCGCCGTAGCTGAGGATCAGGCGCGCGCAGGCGATCGCCGAAGCGCCGCTGCCGTTGAACACGATGGTGCACTGATCGAGCGTCTTGCCGACGACTTTCAGCGCGTTGAGCAGCGCCGCCATGACGACGATCGCCGTGCCGTGCTGGTCGTCGTGGAAGACCGGAATCCCGAGGTCCTGCAGGCGCGCCTCGACATCGAAGCAGCGCGGTGCCGAGATGTCCTCCAAGTTGATGCCGCCGAACACCGGCGCGATCAGACGGACGGCGCGGACGATCTCGTCGACGTCCTGGGTGGCCAGACAGATCGGGAACGCGTCGACCCCAGCGAACTCCTTGAACAGGACCGCCTTGCCCTCCATCACCGGGATCGCGGCTTCCGCGCCGAGGTTGCCGATCCCGAGAATGGCCGAGCCGTCCGACACGACGGCGACGGTGTTGTGCTTGAGGGTGAGGTCGAACACCTTCTTGGGATCGGCGGCGATCTCCTGGCAGACCTGCGCCACGCCGGGGGTGTACGCGAGGCTCAGGTCCTTACGGTTGTTGAGGCCGACCTTGCTGTGCACTTCGAGCTTGCCATGCAGGTCGGCGTGCATGGCGACGGATTCACGATCGAGTTCGGTCATCTGTGAGTATACATAGGCGTTCCTGCTGCGCCGGGCGGCGCAGTCACGACGACGCGGCCTCGAGAGCGCCTGGCTCGGTGGGCCTGCCCGCCCCCGCGATCACCGCTGCGGCTCAGTGTCCGACGACGAAGCAGACGCTGGTCGTTCCGCTGCCGCCGATGTTCAACGTGGCGACGCGCTTGGCGTTCTCGACCTGGTAGTCGCCCGCAGTCCCCGTCACTTGCCGGTAGGCGTCGAGCACCTGGCGCGTACCAGTGGCGCCGACCGGATGACCGGCGCCGATCAGACCGCCGCTCGGGTTGATCGGGAGCCTGCCGCCCATCTCGATCGTCCCGTCCTCCACGGCCTTCCACGACTCGCCGGGCTTGGTGAGGCCGAAGTGGTCGATCGCCATGTACTCCGAGGTGGTGAAGCAATCGTGGGTCTCGATCGCCGCCACGCCCCAGCAGTCCTTCACGCCGGCGCGCTTGAACGCGTCGAGGATGGCCTGGCGCGTATGGGGCAGCACGTACGGATTGTCGCGGCTCTCGGCGACCTTGCTGTCGAACTCGATCGGGGCGGTATGGTGACCCCAGCCGAGCAGCTGGGGGATCGACTCGAGCTTCACGCCGCGCCGCTTGGCGTACGCGGCGGCGGCTTTCTCGGATGCCAGGAACAGCGCCACCGCGCCGTCGGTCACCTGTGAGCAGTCGGAGATCTTGATCCGGCCGCCGATCGTGTTGTTGAACTTGTCGTTGGCGCAGGCGTGATCCTCGGTCATGTACCAGCTGCGCGTCTGCGCCAAGGGGTTGCGCTTGGCGTTCGAGTAGTTGACTGCGGAGATGTGCGCCAGGTGCTCGTCCTTGAGCCCGAAGCGCTTGTCGTACTCGTCGCCGAGGCGGCCGAAGAGCTTGGGGAACGGGAACTCGATTCCCTTGGCCTCGCGCTCGTACCAGGCCGCGGTGCCGAGGAAGTCCGCGCCGCGCTTCGGATCGACCGTCTTCATCTGCTCGACGCCGACCACCAACGACAGGTCGTAGCGTCCCGCCTCGATCTCGGCCGAAGCGGCGAGGATGGCGATGCTGCCCGACGCGCACGCCGCTTCGTGGCGCGCCGTGGGGAGGCCCGAGAAGGCCGGGTCGGTATCGACCAGGAACGCCCCGAGGTGCCCCTGCATCGAGTAGAGCTCCGCGGCGAAGTTGCCGACGTGGCCGACCTCGATGTCCTTGCCGTCGATGCCGGTGGCCTCGAGCCCGCCGGCCACCGCTTCGCGCAGCATGGCCACGACGTGCTTGTTCTCCTTCGTCCAGTTGCGCGCGAAATCGGTCTGATATCCGCCCAGAACGTAGACTGGAGCTGCCATTTCGTCTCTCCTTCTACGGGTGGGCTACCCACCCACGCGCGCAGCCTAACACCGGCCTTCGCGCTCGCGCAAGCATACTGAACGCAAATTCATGCCGCAAAGAAGCGGCCGATATTGACCGAGGGCTCGCGGAACAGCCGGTCCCCGGGCTTAGCGGCCGTGAGGACCCGGGGGACCTGCAGGCCGGCCTTCTCGATCGCCTTGATCGTCTCGCGGACGCCCATCACGTCGACCAGAACGGTCGGCGGGGCCCAGTTGAAGCCGAAGCCCATGATCTTGTCGACGTCGCGCGGCTCGCGCACCACTTCGGACTCGCCCACCCGGTTGAGCGCGTAGCTCACGTAACCGAGGATGACCCGCCGGGCGAGGTCGGCCTCGGGTCCGCTCGCCGAGAGGAAGATCTTGAGCGCGTCGGCGTAGCGCCCGATGTGATGCAGGTCGCGCATCTGCTCGACGAAGGGGAGGGGCTGGACCTTGACGTCGGCGGGGGCGCGGTAGCCGCCGCTCTTGGGGTCGAGGACGAGGTTGACGTTCTTGCCGTCTTCTTTCGTGCGCCGGTAGAAGCCGCCGCGCTCGGGGGTCTTGTTGCCCAGGTGACCTTCGTCGATGAGCTCGGCCACGTAGGTCGGCAGGGCGAAGGCCGCGTGCGCCTCGTCCTTGGTGTTGGCGTGCACGTTGTCGACGATCGCCTTGTGGACGTCCCAGCCGACCAGATCGACGGTGGCCAGCGGTGGCATGGCGCGGCCGGTGTAGGGCCCGATGAGATAGTCGATGAACGCGACCCCGTGCTGCGCCGCCAGCTGCGCACATTCGTTCAACACCTTGAAGCCGACGCGGTTCCCGGCAAAGGCCGGCATGTCGCGACACAGCGTGACGACGCGCCCGAAGCGGCGTTCCAGCATCTCGACGACCGCCGGCACCAGCTTGGGATCGGTCCCCGCGTGCGGGATGACCTCCGTGCCGACGATCACGTTGGGCGGGTTGAACAGGTGGACGCCGAGGAAGTTGCGCCGAAAGCTCTCCGAGCAGGGCTTGGCCATGGCGGTGATCGAAAGGCCTGAGGAGACGGTGGCGACGATCGACTCGGGGCGGCGGTGCTTGTCGACGCGTTCGAAGAAGGCCTTCTTGATCTCCAGGTCCTCGGCCAGCGCCTCGAAAATGAGGTCGGCCTTGCCGATCGCCTCGTCGAAATCGCCGTCGTAGGTGCCGACCGACATGCGATCGGCGATGCGGAGCGATTTGGCCATGTTCTGCGCGCCGACCAGCCCCTCGCGCGCCTTTTCGGTCGAGCGCGCCAACAGCACCACGTCGCAGCCACCGGCGGCGAACACCTCGGCGCTGCCGGCCCCCATGGTGCCGTTGGCACCGAGAATCACGACTCGCTGGATGTTGACCATACGCGCGGTTGCTCCTTCGGAATTGGGAGACGGGGGCGGTGCGGAACGCCAGGCGTGAGGTGAGTTGCATAGTTCCCCGGCCAAGACAAGCCAGCGGGTACCGAGTCAGACCAGAGATTGGGAGGACCCGACCGGCCGGGGGGAGGCCCCAGGACGGCCCGCCCGGCGAGCCATGTCCGTAGCGCCGCGGCGCACCCGGGGTCGGTTGCCCGAGGCCGTTTGCAGCGGCTATGGTCGGGCCATGGCGCAGCGGGAGCAGCCCTGGCTCATGCGGACATACGCGGGGCATAGCAACCCCCACGCCGCCAACGCGCTGTACCGGACCAATCTCGCCAAGGGGCAAACCGGGCTCAGTGTCGCCTTCGATCTGCCGACCCAGACCGGCTACGACTCGGACGACCCGATGGCCACCGGCGAGGTGGGCAAGGTCGGCGTGCCGATCAGCCACATCGCCGACATGATTGCGCTCTTCGACGGCATCCCGCTGGCGAAGATGAACACCTCGATGACCATCAACGCCACCGCCGCGTGGTTGCTGGCGCTGTACGTCGCCGCGGCGGAGCGCCAAGGGGCAGACCCCAGAGAGCTGCGCGGGACGACGCAGAACGACATCATCAAGGAGTTTCTCTCGCGCGGCACGTTCATCTTCCCGCCCGACCCGTCCCTGCGTCTGACCGCCGATACGATCGAGTACACGGTGCGGCACATCCCGCGCTGGAACCCGATCAACCTGTGCAGCTACCACCTGCAGGAAGCAGGGGCGACGCCGGTGCAGGAGATCGCGTTCACGCTCGCCAACGCGTGTACGGTCCTCGACCGCGTCAAGCAGCGCCCGGGGGTATCGGTGCCCGACGTCGTCGGGCAGCTCTCGTTCTTCGTCAACGCCGGCATTCGCTTCGTCGAGGAGATGTGCAAGCTGAAAGCGTTCGCGCGACTGTGGGACCGGCTGACGCGCGACCGCTACGGCGTCGACGACCCGCGCAAGCGCCGCTTCCGCTACGGCGTCCAGGTCAACTCACTCGGGCTGACGGCGCAGCAGCCGGAGAACAACGTCCAGCGCATCGTGCTCGAGATGCTTGCGGTCACGCTGTCGACGGAGGCCCGTGCGCGCTCGATCCAGTTGCCGGCGTGGAACGAGGCGCTCGGGCTGCCGCGGCCCTGGGATCAACAGTGGGCGCTGCGCATCCAGCAGGTCCTGGCGTTCGAGACCGATGTGCTCGAATACGACCGCGACATCTTCGCGGGCTCGACGGTGATCGAGGAACGTGTCGCGGCGCTGATGGCCGACGCGGACGCGGAGCTGGCCCGCATCGAGTCACTGGGCGGCGCGGCCAACGCCCTGGAGGTGATGAAGCAGGCGCTGGTGGCGTCGCATGCCGAGCGGCAGCGCCGGATCGAAGCCACGGAGCTCACCGTCGTCGGTGTGAACGCCTTCACCGAGCACGAGCCGTCGCCGCTGACCACCGGCAGCGTCGAGAGCATCCTCACCGTCGACACCGCCAACGAGCGCGAGCAGATCGAGCGCCTGCGCGCCTTCCGTGCCCAGCGTAACGACCGCGACGTCGCGGCCGCTCTGCAGGGCATCGAGGACGCGGCCCGGAATGGGGAGAACATCATGCCGGCGTCGATCCGCGCCGCGCAGGCCGGCGTCACCACCGGCGAGTGGGCCGGCCGCCTGCGCCGGGTGTTCGGCGAGTTCCGAGCCCCGACCGGGCTGCAGGGCGCGCCGCCCCCACCGGCGACCGAAACCCTGGCGGCGCTGCGCCAGCGGGTGGCGGAGGTGGCCGGGGTCGTCGGCCACCCGCTGCGGCTGCTGGTCGGCAAGCCCGGTCTCGATGGCCATTCGAACGGGGCCGAGCAGGTGGCGGTGCGCGCGAAGGACGCCGGATTCGAGGTCATCTACCAGGGCATCCGCCTCACGCCTGAGCAGATCGTGGCCTCGGCGCTGGAAGAAGACGTCGATGCCATCGGCCTGTCGATCCATTCGGGCTCGCACATGACGCTGGTGCCGCGCATCACCGAGCTGCTGCGCCAGCGCGGCGTGCACGAGCTGCCGGTGGTCGTGGGCGGCATCATTCCGGACCAAGACCGCCTGCGCCTGCAGCGCGGCGGCGTGGCGCGGATCTATACGCCCGGCGAGTCGACCCTGACGGCGATCATCGGCGACATCGTCGAGCTGATCGCCCAATCGCACAGCCGCGCCGCCGGCGTCGCCTAGGCGCGCTGGGGGCCGCGCCCGGCTGATCTTGGTGTAAGGGCAACTAATATCTTGAGTTGCTCTCAGAAAAGTGCGACTCAACCAACTGAGAGGACGGATGCGCCGCTGGGCGACGGAGAGCGCGGCGACCGGATGCATCCAACCCTTCGTTCCAGGGCCGTGAGGAGACGCAATGCGCAATCCCCGTGAGTTCGGCAAGCCGCTCGCGCTGGGCGCGCCGACCCCGTTGCTCGAGATTCCGCTCAAGCCGTCGCGGGTCATTCATTTCTTCGACCCGAGTAATCCGAAGATGACCGCCAAGGTGCCGGACATGGCGCGGCAGGCGGACATCCTGCTCGGCAACCTGGAGGATGCGATCCCCGCCGACCGCAAGCTCGACGCGCGCGAGGGTCTGGTGCGGGTGGGCCGCGAGGCCGACCTCGGCGATACGCCGCTGTGGACGCGCGTCAACAGCCTGGACAGCCCGTGGTGCCTCGACGACTTGACGCGGCTGGCGGGCGAGATCGGCGATCGGCTCGACGTGATCATGGTCCCCAAGGTCGAGGGGCCGTGGGACATCCACTACGTCGACCGTCTGCTCGCCCAGCTCGAGGCGCGTCACAAGCTGCAGCGCCCGATCCTCGTGCACGCCATCCTCGAAACCGCCCTCGGTGTCACCAACGTCGAGGAGATCTGCGCCGCCAGCCCCCGCATCCAGGGCATCAGCTTCGGCCCCGCCGATCTGGCCGCCTCGCGGCGCATGAAGACCACCCGCGTCGGCGGCGGCCATCCCGCCTACCTCGTGCGCACCGACCCGGATCCCAAGGAACCGGACGCGCCGCGCCGCACCGCCCAGCAGGATCCATGGCACTATTCGATCGCCCGCATGGTGGACGCGTGCGCGGCCACCGGCGCGTTGCCGTTCTACGGGCCGTTCGGCGACATCTCCGATCCGCTCGGATGCGAGGATCAGTTCCGCGCCGCCTTCCTGCTTGGCTGCGTCGGGGCGTGGTCGCTCCATCCGAGCCAGATCACCATCGCCAAGCGCGTCTTCAGCCCGCCGGTGGAGGAGGTGCAGTTCGCCAAGCGCGTGCTCGAGGCGATGCCGGACGGCAGGGGGGTGCTGATGCTCGACGGCAAGATGCAGGACGATGCGACCTGGAAGCAGTGCAAGGTGATGGTCAACCTGGCCAAGCTCCTGGCGGCGAAAGACCGCGAGCTGGCCGCTGCCTACGGGCTCTGAGCATGGCGATCCGGCTGGCGAGCGTTGGCGGCAGGGCGAGCCTGATCATCGGCGACAAGATCGCTGACGTCGAACGGGCGTCGGGCGGGAAGTTCTCCGCCGACCCGATGGCAGCGCTGCAGCAGTGGGAGGCGTTCCGGAGCTGGGCGGCAGGCGTCGGCCCCTCGGCGGTCACCGGACCCCTGCACGTGGCCGATCTCGGCCCGACCGTGCCGCGCCCGGCCAAGGTGTTCGCGATCGGGCTCAACTACAAGGGGCACGCGCAGGAGGCGAACCTGCCGTTGCCCACCAAGCCGATGGTGTTCACCAAGTTCCCCAATTGCTTGGTGGGTCCGCGTGCCGATGTGGTGCTGTCGTCGGACTTCGTCGACTGGGAGGTGGAGCTGGTCGCCGTGATCGGGCGCCGCGCCTACAAGGTTTCCGAGGCGCGGGTCTTCGACTACGTCGCCGGCTACTGCGTCGGCCAGGACATCTCCGACCGCCAGCTGCAGTTCAGCGATCAACCGCCCCAGTTCTGTATGGGGAAATCAATCGACACGTTCGGGCCGATTGGACCAGATCTGCTGTCGATCGACGCCTTCAAGGATCCGAACGACCTGCATCTCACCTGCGACGTCGACGGCGAGCGGATGCAGGACGCGCGCACGAGCGACATGGTCTTCTCCGTGCCACAGCTGGTGTCGTATCTGTCGGGGCTCTGTACGCTGGAGGCCGGCGACATCATCTTCACCGGGACGCCCGCCGGGGTCGGGTCGGTGCGCACGCCGCGCCGATACCTGAAGGCCGGCGAGGAGATCGTCAGCAACATCGAGCACATCGGCGCGCTGGTGAATCGCTGTGTCGCCGGCGACGCACGGCGGTGAGACGGAAGACTCGACGCGCCGAGCACGACATCACGCGAAAGGATTCTTCAGGAGAGAAGATGGCTACACCAGTCGAGCGATGGGTCGAGGAGGTCGCCGCCGTGACGCGACCGGACGCGATCGTGTGGTGCGACGGCTCCGAGGCCGAGAATGAGCGGCTGATCGGCGAAATGCTGGAGAGCGGCACGCTGCGAACGCTGAACCCGCAGAAGTATCCGAACTGCTACCTGCACCGGAGCGACCCCAACGACGTGGCGCGGACCGAGCATCTGACGTTCGTGTGTGCCAGCCGACAGGAGGATGCGGGGCCCAACAACAACTGGATGGCGCCGACCGACGCCAAGGACAAGGTCGGCCGACTGTTCACCGGTTCGATGAAAGGCCGCACCTTGTACGTCGTGCCCTACATCATGGGGCCGGCGACCTCGCCCTACAGCCAGATCGGCGTGGAGCTGACCGATAGCCCGTACGTGGTGGCGAATATGCGCATCATGACGCGCATGGGACGCGCCGCGCTCGACCGGCTGGGCAGCTCGGACAACTTCGTGAAGGGCCTCCATTCGCTCGGCGACCTGAGCCCCGAGCGCCGCTTCATTCTGCACTTCCCCGAGGAGCGTTTGATCTGGTCGATCGGTTCCGGCTACGGCGGCAACGCGCTGCTCGGCAAGAAGTGCTTCGCGCTGCGGATCGCCAGCTTCATGGGGCGTCAGGAAGGCTGGATGGCCGAGCACATGCTGATCGTCGGCATCCAGGATCCGGCCGGGCGGGTCACCTACGTGGCGGGCGCCTTCCCGAGCGCCTGCGGCAAGACCAACCTCGCCATGCTGGTTCCTCCGGCGAGCCAGAAGGGGTGGAGAGTCTGGACCGTCGGCGATGACATCTCGTGGATGCGTCCCGGGCCCGACGGCCGCCTGTGGGCGATCAACCCCGAGGCCGGCTTCTTCGGCGTCGCGCCCGGCACCTCGACGAAGACCAACCCGAACGCGATCGGCACGCTGCGCAAGAACAGCATCTTCACCAACGTCGCCGTGACCGACGACAACTGCCCCTGGTGGGAGGGGATCGATGGGGAGGTGCCGGCGCACCTCATCGACTGGCGCGGGAACGATTGGCAGAGGGGGTCGAGCGAGAAGGCCGCCCACCCGAACTCGCGCTTCACCGCGCCGGCGGCGCAGTGCCCGTCGATCTCGCCGCACTGGGAGGATCCGAAGGGCGTCCCCATCTCGGCCATCCTCTTCGGCGGCCGGCGCGCCCGCACGGCGCCGCTGGTCCTGCAGGCATTCGACTGGCACCACGGCGTCTTCGTCGGCGCGTCGGTGGCCTCGGAAACGACCGCGGCTGCGACCGGTGCCGTCGGCGTCGTCCGCCGCGACCCGATGGCGATGCTGCCGTTCTGCGGGTTCAACATGGGCGACTACTTCGGCCACTGGCTGCACATGGGCACCCAGCTCAAGGACCCGCCGAAGATCTTCCACGTCAACTGGTTCCGGCAGGACGAGCACGGCAAGTTCATCTGGCCCGGCTTCGGCGAGAATCTCCGCGCCTTGCGCTGGATGCTCGACCGCTGCGCCGACGGCAACGGCAACGCGGTCGAGTCCCCGATCGGCCTGCTCCCCAAGCGCAACGCGATCGACACCGAGGGTCTCGACCTGCCGGCCGGTCGACTCAGCGAGTTGCTCACCGTCAGCGCCGACGACTGGCGCAAGGAAGCGGACAACCTGGGCGACTTCTTCGGCAAGTTCGGCGCGCACCTGCCGTCCGAGATGAGTCGGCAGCGCGAGCAGTTGGTCAAGCGCCTGGGCTGAGCCGACGCGGCCCGACCTCAGCGCAGCTGCCTGCGCAGGTAGCTGAGCACGTCGAAGCGGGTGATCAGGCCGAGGAAGCGGTCGCCGTCGCACACGATGGCGACCAGGCCGCGGTCGAACACCGGCAGCAGCGATTCGAGCGAGGCGTCGGGCGCGACCGTCTCGATGCGGCTGGTCATGTAGTCCCGCACCGGGTTGCGAAACGCCGCGTCGTCGCGCGACACCGCGAGCAGCAGATCGGATTCGTCGATGATGCCGACGATGCGGCCGCCGTCCAGCACGGGGAGCTGCGACAGGTCGTAGAGCTTCATGCGCGAGTTCGCGGTCAGCAGCGTATCCTCGGGCTGCACCGCGACCACCGCGCCGCGCTCGTGGCTGCGCGCGATCAGGTCGCGCAGATCCCCCCGCCGCTCCCCGGGCAGGAAGCCCTGGTCGAGCATCCAGTAGTCGTTGAACATCTTCGACAGATACTTGTTGCCGCTGTCGCAGATGAACGTGACGACGCGCTTCGGTGTGCGCTGCTCCCGGCAGTACCGCAGCGCCGCAGCGACCAGGGTTCCGGACGACGAGCCCGCCAGAATGCCTTCGTCGTGCAGCAGCGCCCGGGCGGTCAGCAGGCTCTCCTCGTCGCTGATCGTGTAGGCGTGGCGTACGCGCGACAAATCGGCGATGGGCGGGATGAAGTCCTCCCCGATCCCCTCCACGACCCACGCGCCGGCGGCACCGACCTGGCCGGTGCGCACGTAGCCGGCGAGGACCGATCCGGCAGGATCGGCGAGCACCATCTCGACGTTGGGTGCGACGCGGGCGAAGTAGCGGCCGAGGCCGGTGATCGTGCCGCCCGACCCGACGCCGCACACCACGGCGTCGAGGCGGCCGCCGGTCTGCTGCCAGATCTCCGGGCCAGTAGTGGTCTCGTGCGCGCGCGGGTTGGCCGGGTTGCCGAACTGATTGACGTAGTACGCGCCGGTTTCCGCCGCGATGCGCTCGGCCATGTCCTGGTAGTACGCCGGATGGCCCTTGGCGACGTCCGAGCGGGTCATGCGCACCTCGGCGCCCATCCCCCGCAGGTGGAAGACCTTTTCCTGGCTCATCTTGTCGGGGATCACCAGGATGAGATGGTAGCCCTTGCGCGCCGCGACCAGCGCCAGGCCGAGGCCGGTGTTGCCGGCGGTAGCCTCGACGAGCGTCGAGCCGCGCCGGAGGGCGCCGCTCTGTTCGGCGGCTTCGATCATCGCGAGGCCGATGCGGTCCTTGATCGAGCCGCCCGGGTTCTGGTTCTCGAGCTTGACGAACAGCTCGCACGGCCCGGTGTCGAAGGAGCCGAGGCGGACCAGCGGCGTGTTGCCGATGAGCGCCAGCACGTCGCGCGCCGGCGCGCCGCCGGTCGCCGGCGCCTTCACCCGGCTCGGGCGGCGCGCAGGCCGTGCTCCAGATCGGCCCACAGATCCTCCACATCCTCGAGCCCGACCGACAGCCGGACGAGCGAGTCGGTGATGCCGAGCGGCTCCCGCACCGCACGCGGGATCGATGCGTGGGTCATCACCGCCGGATGCTCGGCGAGCGACTCCACGCCGCCGAGGCTCTCGGCCAGCGCAAACAAGCGCAGCGCGGCGAGGAAGCGGCGCGCCGGCTCGAGGCCGCCGACCAACTCGACGCTGATCATCCCACCGCCGCTGCCCATCTGCCGGCGGGCGAGCGCGTACTGCGGGTGACTCGGCAGGCCGGGGTAGTGCACGCGCTCGACCCCCGGCGCCCCTTCCAGACGCCGCGCCAGCTCGGTGGCGGTCGCGGCGTGCCGTTGCATACGGAGCGGCAGCGTCTTGATCCCGCGCAGGACGAGGTAGCAGTCGAACGGGCTGGGGACGGCGCCGATGGCGTTCTGCAGGAACGCGATGCGCTGGCCGAGGTCGGCATCGCGCAGGACCAGCGCGCCGCCGACCGCGTCGGAGTGGCCGTTGATGTACTTCGTGGTCGAGTGCAGGACGACGGTCGCGCCGAGCTCCAGCGGGCGCTGCAGGGCGGGCGAGGCGAAGGTGTTGTCGACGACGAGCGCGGCGCCGCGAGCGCGGGCGATGTCGGCGGCGGCGCGCAGATCGACCAGGCGCAGCAGCGGGTTGGTCGGCGACTCCAGCCACACCATGCGGGTGCGTGCGGTGATCGCCGCGTCGAGGCCGGCGAGCTCGCGCAGGTCGACGAAGCTGGTCTCGATGCCGAGCGGCTGCATCACCTTGGTGAAGATTCGGTACGTGCCGCCGTAGACGTCGTCGCCGCACACGACGTGGTCGCCCGGCCGCAGGGTGTTGAGCAGCGTGGTCGCCGCGGCACAACCGCTGCTGAACGCAAACGCGGCGCTGCCGCCTTCCAGGGCCGCGAGACAGGCCTCGAGCGCGGCGCGGGTCGGGTTGCCGCTGCGCGAGTAGTCGAAGCGGAGCGGCTTGCCCGGCTCGGGCTGCGCGAACGTCGTAGCCAGCACGATCGGCTCCATGACGGCGCCGTGCGTCGGATCGGGCGACTGTCCCGCATGGACGGCGAGCGTGTCGAACGCAGGGGTGGACGCAGCGGACGGGGTTTTGCTCATCGGATGGCGGACCTCTGGATCATGTGGCCCCGATCCATACCGCGCCCGAACCCGCGCGTCGATGCGCCGACGCCTTGTGCTGACGCGCCTTCGCTCTCGGCCGGAGGGGCGCGCCGTGGCGCGCCCGCGTCTGCGCAGGCGCCAGAATGGTCCGACACACGCGCGACGGTCGCCCTCAACGGTCGGACGCTTGACGCATATCTGCTATTGCGGATACGCATCCGGTGAGCGGTGCGGCGTGCCCGAGAGAAGGACGAGATGACTGCCCGCGCGGCGCGGGCCCGCAAGCGCAAGGGCACTCCGGCGGCGCGTCAGCAGCCGGCCGCCGACGCGCCGGACGTGGCCGGGGACGCGGGCGACCTGACGCCGGCGGTCGGGGCGAACCTGCGGCGCATCCGCGCCAAGCGCGGGTGGTCGCTGGAGCGATTGGCCAAGGCGTCGGGCGTGAGCCGTGCCATGCTCGGCCAGATCGAGCTCAGCCAGAGCGCCCCGACGATCAACATCCTGTGGAAGATCGCGCGGGCCCTGACCGTTCCGTTCTCGGCCCTGATCAGCGAGCCAGCCCCGACGCGGGCGAAAGTCCTCACCGCGGCCAACGCCAAGGTGCTGAAGTCCGCCGACGGGACCTTCTCGTCGCGCGCGCTGTTTCCGTTCGACGAGCCGCGCACGGTCGAGTTCTACGAGTTGCGCGTGGCGCCGCAGTCGACGGAAAAGGCCGAGCCCCATCCACCCGGCACGATCGAGAACCTGGTGGTCACCAGTGGCCGACTCGAGATGTTGGTCGGCGACCGTCGCTATCTGCTCGGTGCAGGCGACGCGATCCAGTTCGAAGCCGATGGCCCGCACGAGTATCACAACCCGGGCGAAGCGGAGGCGGTGATCTACCTGGTCATGACCTACGCCGAGCCGCTCGGCGGCTCCTGAAGCGTGGGCCAGGCGGCGGCCTGCGCACGGCGGATCAGCGCGCGGTGCTGGCGCGGGCGCGCGCGGCGGTGGGGGTGAGGGCGCGGCGCAGGATCTTGCCGTTGCGCGTCCGCGGCAGATCGTCGACTTGATAGACGATGCGGGGGCTCTTGTACTCGGCCAGGTGCTCGCGTCCGTAGGCGATGACGTGGTCGGGGGTCAGGTCGCTGTCTGGACGCCCGACGACGTACGCCGCCACGACGATCTTGCCCGGGGAGACCTCTTCGCCGACGGCGGCGCAATCGGCCACGCCGGGATGCTGCTTGAGCACGCGCTCGACCTCGTGCGGGGAGACGCGGTACCCGAAGGTGTTGATGAGGTCGTCGCGCCGGCCGACGAACCAGAAGTACCCGTCGGCATCGAGGCGGGCGTAGTCGCCGGTGAGGAACCAGTCGTCGCGAAACGCCGCGGCGGTCTCGTCCGGACGGTTCCAGTAGCGCAGCAGGAGGCCGGGGTCGCGGCGCGGGACGCACACCATGCCTTCGGCGCCGGCCGCGACCTCGCGGAGCGTGTCGGGATCGAGCAGCTTCACGTCGTGGCCGGGCTGGGGAAATCCGGCCGAACCGGGACGGATCGGGTACTCGCGCGGTTGCGAGACGTAGTAGGAGCACTCGGTCATGCCGAGGCCTTCGTAGATCGCCTGCCCGAAACGCTCGCGCCAGGCGGCGAGGACCTCTCCGGACAGCGACTCGCCCGCGCTCATGCAATGCCGCAGCGTCGGCACGTCCCGCGCGGTGTACGCGGTCTTCTGGATGATCTGCCGGTACAGGGTCGGGACGCCGATGAAAATCGTGGCGCCGTGCGTGGCGATCAGACGCGGCCAGGTGCCCGCGTCGGTCGGTCCCTCGTGCACGATGGTCGTGGCACCGCGGAACAGGGGATCCATCAGCCCGGTGCCGAGGACGTAGGTCCAGTTGTATTTCCCCGAGTGCAGGACGCGATCGCCCCCGGGCTGGAAATCGAACCAGTAGCGCGACGCGGGCTGATGACCGAGCAGGGCGTGGTGCGCGTGCAGCACGCCCTTCGGATAGCCGGTCGTGCCGGAGGTGTAGACGAGGTAGGCCGGATCCTCGGCGCGCGTCGGTCGCGGCGGCGCCCAGCGCGCGATGGCGGCGAGAGCCCGGGGCAGGTCGACCAGCTGAAGGCGGCGGGCCGGCGCGCAGGCGCCGGTGCCTATGAGCAGGACGTGGGTGAGGCCGTCGAGGCCCTCGAGGCTCGGTTGCATGCGTTCCCACGTGGCGCGGTCGGTGACCAGCGCGCGGGCGCCGGAGTCGCTGGCGAGGAACAGGACCTCCTCGGCGATGAGCTGGATCGAGGTGGGCACGGGGACCGCGCCGCGTTTCATGGCGCCGAGGAAGACGATCGAGTACTCGAGACAGTTGGGCAGGCGGATGAGCACGCGGTCGCCCGCGTCGACGCCGAGATCCCGCAGCAGTTGAGCGAAGCGGCTGGTTTCGCGCGCCAGCTCTGCGAAGGTCGCCTGGCGAACCCCGCGCTCCTCGTCGCAGATCACGGCAGGCAGTTCTGCTCGCGCCGTGCCGAGGTGCGCGTCGGTACACGCCACGCCGATGTTGAAGTGGGCGGGGATCTCCCAGGTCCACGGTGGGAACGCCGGCACGCGCAATCTCTGGGGGTCAGCGCCGCGCGCCGCGGCGGCGCACCGGGGTGGCCGCGGCGGCGCCGCCGCCTCGGGCGTCGAGCAGGGCGAGCAATCGCCGCGCGCCCTCGGTCGGGGTGAGCTTGGCGCCGAGCACCGCCGCCTCGATCTCGGGCAACCGGCGCGCCACGTCCGGCCGCCCGAGGAAGTGGCGCTTGAGGCCGTCGTCGATCATCGCCCACAGCCAATCCTGCTGCTGAGTGCGGCGCTTGGCGGCCAGCTCGCCGCTCGTCTCGAGGGCGGTGCGGTGCTGCTCGATGGCGCGCCACACCTCGTCCATGCCGCGCGACTCGAGCGCGCTGACGGTCAGCACGGGAGGATCCCACTGCGGGCTGCGCGGGCGAAAGAGGCGCAGCGCGGCCGTATACTCGGCGGCGGCGCGCGTCGCGCGGTCGATATTGTCGCCGTCCGCTTTGTTGATTGCCAGCGCGTCGGCGAGTTCGAGGATGCCCTTCTTCATACCCTGCAACTCGTCGCCCGCGCCGGCGAGCATGAGGACGAGGAAGAAGTCGACCATCGAAGCGACGGCGTACTCCGATTGGCCGACGCCGACGGTCTCGACCAGGACGGCGCCGTACCCGGCCGCTTCACAGACCAGCAGGGCCTCGCGGGTCCGCCGCGCCACGCCGCCGAGCGAGCCGGCCGCCGGGCTCGGCCGAATGAACGCCTCGGGCGCCACGGCGAGGCGCGACATCCGCGTCTTGTCGCCCAAGATGCTGCCGCCGGAGCGCGCGCTGGACGGATCGACCGCCAGCACGGCGACCCGCTTGCCGAGGCCGACGAGGTAGAGGCCGAACGCCTCGATAAAGGTACTCTTGCCGACTCCAGGGACGCCGCTGATGCCGATGCGGGCGGCACGCCCGGTATTCGGCAGCAGCAGCTCGAGCAGCCGCTGCGCGGCGCGCTGGTGGTCGGCGCGGGTGCTCTCGACCAGCGTGATCGCCTTGGCGAGCGCACGCCGATCCCCGTTGCGCACGCCCGCAGCCAGCGCGTCGACCGAGAGCGCGGGGGCGGAGCGCTTCATGCGGTGCGGTCGGAACAGTCGCAGCCGCGGCGGGCTGCCGCGGCGAGGACACGCGGAGGCGTCACGCCCCGATCGCGGCGTCGGCCGCGCCGCTACCGCCCTCGCGGATGAGCTCCAGGACGCGGCGCGCCGCCTTGGGAATCTGCGTGCCGGGGCCGAAGACGGCCTTCACGCCGGCCCGGTCCAGATACGCGTAGTCGCGCGCCGGAATGATGCCGCCGACGGTCACCACGATGTCGTTCGCGCCGAGCTTCGCGAGCTCGGCGATCAGCTGCGGCACGAGGGTCTTGTGGCCGCCCGACTGGGTCGACACGCCGACGACGTGCACGTCGTTCTCGACCGCCTGGCGCGCCACTTCCTCCGGGGTTTGGAAGAGCGTGCCGACGTCGACGTCGAAGCCGAGATCGGCGAACGCGGTGGCGATCACCTTGGCGCCGCGGTCGTGTCCGTCCTGCCCGATCTTGGCAACCAGCATGCGCGGGCGCCGGCCGTGCGCCGCGGCGAACTCACGCACCTCCGCCTGCAGGTCGGTCCACTCCGCGTCCTGCGCGAACTGCGCGCCGTACACCCCCGCGATCGAGCGGATCTCGGCGGCATAGCGGCCCCAGACCTTCTCCAGCGCGCTCGAGATCTCGCCGACCGTGGCGCGCGCCCGCGCCGCCTCGATGGCGAGCGCGAGCAGATTGCCCTGGCCGCTCTCGGCGCAGCGGGTCAGCGCCGCCAGGGTGAACTCGACCGCGGCCGGGTCGCGCGTCGCGCGGATCTGCCGGAGCCGCGCCACCTGGGCCTCGCGCACCGCCGTGTTGTCGATCTCGCGCGTCTCGATCTCCGGCTCCTCCTCGAGCTGGAACTTGTTGACCCCGACGATGATGTCGTCGCCCCGATCGATGCGGGCCTGACGGCGTGCGGCAGTCTCCTCGATGCGCAGCTTGGGCATGCCCATCTCGATGGCGCGGGTCATGCCGCCCATGCGCTCGACCTCCTCGATGATGCCGAGCGCCTTGCCGGCCAGCGCGTGGGTGAGCGACTCCATGAAGTACGAGCCCGCCCACGGATCGACCACCTTGGGAATGCCAGTCTCGAGCTGCAGGATGAGCTGGGTGTTGCGGGCGACCCGCGCCGATGCGTCGGTGGGTAACGCGATCGCCTCGTCGAACGAGTTGGTGTGCAGACTCTGCGTGCCGCCGAACACCGAGGCCATCGCCTCGACGGTGGTGCGGATGACGTTGTTGAACGGGTCCTGTTCGGTCAGGCTGGCGCCGGACGTCTGGCAATGCGTGCGCAGCATCAACGACGTCTGCTGCTTGGGGTTGAAGTGCTTCTTCACCAGCGTCGCCCAGAGCAGGCGGGCAGCGCGGAGCTTGGCGACCTCCATATAGAAGTTCATGCCGATGGCGAAGAAGAACGAGAGGCGCCCGGCGAAGGCGTCGATGTCGAGTCCCTTGGAGAGCGCGGCGCGGACGTAGTCGAGTCCGTCGGCGATGGTGAAGGCGAGCTCGAGATCGCACGTCGCCCCCGCCTCCTGCATGTGGTAGCCGGAGATCGAGATGGAGTTGAAGCGCGGCATCTCCTTCGAGGTGTATTCGATGATGTCGGCGACGATCCGCATCGATGGGGCAGGGGGGTAGATGTAGGTGTTGCGGACCATGAACTCCTTGAGGATGTCGTTCTGGATCGTGCCGGTGAGCTGGGCCCGCTTCACCCCCTGTTCCTCGGCGGCGACGATGAAGCTCGCCAGCACCGGCAGCACGGCCCCGTTCATCGTCATCGACACGGACATCTTGTCCAGCGGCACCCGGTCGAAGAGGATCTTCATGTCCTCGACCGAATCGATCGCGACACCCGCCTTGCCGACGTCGCCGACGACGCGGGGGTGATCGCTGTCGTAGCCGCGATGGGTGGCGAGGTCGAAGGCGACCGACAAACCCATCTGCCCGGAGGCCAGGTTCTTGCGATAGAAGGCGTTGGACTCCTCGGCGGTCGAGAAGCCGGCGTACTGGCGGATGGTCCAGGGCTGCCCCGCATACATGGTCGCGCGGGGCCCGCGCAGAAACGGGAAGGCGCCGGGGATGGTGTCGATCAGATCGATCTGGGCGAGGTCGGCGCGGGTATAGAGCGGCTTGACATCGAGCCCTTCTGGCGTATGCCAGACCAGCTCATCGGGGGCGGCGCCCTTGCGCTCCTTGGCGGCGAGCTCCCGCCAGTGGTTCACGTCGGCGTCGTGCTTGGTATCGGCCATCGGCTGTCCTCTGGACCCCGATGGACGCTAGCAAGTTTGCCGGTGGGTTGAAATCCACGGCGGCCGCGGCCGGCCGGGCTCCTGTGCACCGCGGTCAGCCGGGTCGGCCGAAATCGCGCGAGTACCAGCGCCGGGGTCTGATGCGGACTACCACCTCGTCGGTGCCGTTCGGGCGGGTATTGTCGACGTACGCGTCGCCGACCTCGGCGGGCAGGTACTTGCGGACCACCGGCTTCAGGTCGCGGGCGACGTCGGCGGGCGTGACCGACGCGACAACCCCCTGCACGCTGACGTACTTCGGCGGCATGTCCTCCGACTGGACGCAGAACGAGACCGGCGTGCCAACTTGGAGCAGGCGCGCCTTGCGCGCCTGCGGCCGGGTGACGAGCAGGATCTCGCCTCCGCTTTCGTAGAGGTACCAGACGGGAACCGAGAGCGGCCCGCGGCCGGGCTCGGTGACGCTCACGATGCCGACGTGGACGCCGGCCAGAAACTCCTCCCGCTCCGCGCGGGTCATCGGTGCCGGCATGGGCGAATCCTCCGCCGTCGACCCGCCGCGCTCACCCCTTGCGGGTGAGCGACTCCGGTTCGCCGTAGAGCTTCTTGACCCGCACCGACCCCGGCGGCGCCGCCTCCAGGCAGAGCTCGCAGAGCGTACACTCGTCGAGGTGCGCCTCGACGATCTGCAGCGCGCCGTGGGCTTCGGCGAAGATGTTCACCGGGCACACCTCCACCAGCTTCTTCAGCAACGCCGGATCCTTGGCGACCGCGGAATCGACCTCGACAGCAATGAACAACGCCATGCGGGACCTCTCACCCCAGAGTCGGCTCTATGCCGTGCCCAGCCGCTGCTTGACGAGCCCGGGGATGTCCTCGATGCGCTCGGCGACCGAGATGCCCGCCGTCTTCAAGCGGGCGATCTTGTCGGCGGTGGTATCGGCCTTGCCCTCGACGATCGTGCCGGCGTGGCCGAAGCGCATGCCCGGCATCTCGTCCATGAAACGGCCCGCCATGAACGCCACGATCGGCAGGCGGGATCGCTTCTCGACGATGTAGTTCGCGAGCTCGGCTTCCATGCGGCCGCCCGGCTCGCAGTAGATGACGATCGCCTTGGTCTCGGGGTCCGCTTCGTAGAGCGGCATGAGGTCGGCGTATGTCGATCCGATCACCGCGTCGCCGCCGATCGAGACGGCGGTGGACTGCCCGAGGCCGGCGGCGGTGAGCGTGTTGCACATCTCGGTGGTCATGCCGCCGGAGCGCGACATGACGCCAACAGGCCCTTTGGTGAAGGCCTTGCGGGCATCGACGGCGCGGCCGCCCAGCCCGCCCATCTTGGCCTCGCCCGGGGAAAGAATGCCGAGGCAGTTGGGCCCGATGATGCGCGCGCCCTTGAGCTGCGCCAGCTCGACCATCTGCGCCACCTCGAAGCGCGGGATGCGCTCGGTGACGATGACCACGATCTTCACGCCGGCGTCGAGCGCCTCGAAGACGGCATCCCGGGTGAAGGCGGGCGGCACCGCCACGACGGCGCCGTCGACGCGCGTCTTGGCGGTGATCTCGCGCACGGTGTCGTAGACCGGAATGCCGTACACGTCGCGCCCGCCGCGCCCGGGGGTGACCCCTCCGGCGATCTTGGAGCCGTAGTCCAGGCATTCGCGGCTCATGTTCACCGCCTCGCGCCCGGTGATCCCTTGGATGATGAACGTCGTGTCTTTGGTGATCAGGATGGACATGGTCTTCGCTCGCGCTTCGGCCCACTCAATTCCCACATGCAGACCAGTACGCAGAGGGCGCGGAGGACATAGGGGTACGCAGAGGGGGAATCAGTGCTTCTTCCATCTCGCGAACCTCTGCGTGCTCCGCGCCTCTGCGTACCTTCCCATTCATGCGCTCTTCATCTTGGCGACGGCTCGCCCGGCGGCCTCGTACATCGACACCGTGCGGTCGCAGTATTCGACCCCGTAGTGCGACAGAATCTTGAAGCCTTCCGTTTCCCATGATCCGGGGATGCGGAAGATGGCGATCTTCTCGGACGGTTGGTGCCCCGATTCGATGACCCCCTTGATGACGCCGCGAGCGACGATGTCGACGCGCGTGTTCGACACCACGTTCATCATCACGGCGATCTTCTTCACGCCGGGCTTCGACAGGATGAGCTTGGTCAGCTCGCAGGTCTTGCTGACGCTCGGGTTGCCGCCGATCTCGCAGTAGTTGGCCGGCCGCCCGCCGTGCTTGCGGATGGCGTCGAACAGCGTCAGCGAGCCCCCGCCGGCGCCGATCACCAAGCCGAGGTCGCCGTCGAACTCGACGACGTTACCGGCCACGCCGCGGTGATCGGCGGCGTCGACCGCCGCGCCCTTGATCTCGAACGCGGTCGGCGGCCGCGCCTGGCGCTTCTCGTCCGGCGCGATGCCGAGCTCCTTGAGGATCGCCTTCTGCGCGTCGCGCGCGTCGTCCTCCATGTCGACGTGACCGTCCAGGCAGACGAAGCGCCCGTCTTCCAACTTGGCGAGCGGATTGATCTCCGCCAGGGTCAAGCCGTGATGGATCAGCACCCGCGCCAGGGCGGCGGCGATTCGGCTCAGCTGGTTGAGGTCGGCGCCGCTGATCTTCAGCTGCGCGATCAGCTCCTTGGCCATGAAGTCGGAAAACGGCAGGAGGGTGGAGAAGTGGCGCTTGGCGATGTGAGCGGGATGGCTCTCCGCCACCTCCTCGATATCGATGCCCCCCATGTCGCTGCAGATCATCACCGGCTTGCGGGCAAACCCGTCCCAGGTCACGCCGAGGTAGTACTCCTGCTTGATCGGCGCTCGGCCTTCGACCAACACGCCGCGCGGCGTGTGACCGTTGATGGTCAGCGCCAGAATCTTCTCGGCCGCTGCCGCCGCCTGGGCGGGCGTATCGGCAAACAGGACCCCGCCGGCTTTCATGCGGCCGCCGGTCAGGACCTGCGACTTCAGCACCGTCGGCCCGTTGATCGTGGCGGCGATGGCGCTCGCCTCGTCCGGCGTCTTGGCGATATGCGAGCCGCTCGGCAGCGGGATGCCGTACCGGCCGAAGAGCTGCTTCGATTCGAACTCGTAGAACCGCATCCAATCACACCCGTGTTTCGCGACGTGCCGATGAGAGGGGAACCGCTGGCGCGGTGGCCGAGGCGGTACTATCTCGGGTCGGAAAGGTCAAACACGCTTCGCGCACGCGCGGGGTTCGCCGCAGACGAGAGCTCGGCCGGCTGGTCCGGCCGGCCTCCAGGTGCTACCCGAGGAACGCGGGCGCGCGATCAAGCCGATACCATACAGGGGACTGCACATGACGGACGAGGCGAGGCATCCGGTCGACCTGGCCGGCGTGGAGAAACTGGTCACGACGATCGACGCAGTGGTGCGCGAGGCGCTCGAGGTGGCGAGCAAGCGCACTGACGGCGGCAAGGGCATCGACGCCGAGCAGGTGCACGCGGAGCGGCTCGCCTATGCTGCCACCGAGGCGCGGGCGGCGCGTGACCTGCTCGCCTACGCGGCGAGCGCGGCGGCGCAGTCCCCCGATCCGAGCGTGGCGGCGATGGCGGCGGTGTTTGCCGGCGAGGCGGCGAGCAAATTGCGCGCGCAAATCGAGGCGCACCCGGTGGAGTTCGGCATCGCCGATGCGCGCCTGAACGCGACGCTGGGTGCGTCCGACGTGCGCGGCCTGCTCCGTGCCGCGACCAGCGACGCCGCGATCAGCGCCGTCGGCCGGCACATCATGGAGCAGCGCGGTGTCAACCACGCGTGGCTGAGCGACGAGATGGCGATGATGACGCGTGACTCGGTACGACAGTTCGCCGAGGCCGAGGTGACGCCGATCGCCGAGCACATTCACCGCCACGACGACCTGGTGCCCGACGAGCTGATCGACAAGATGGGCGAGCTGGGGTTCTTCGGCATGTCGGTGCCGGAGGAATACGGCGGCGGCGGGATGGGCAATCTGCCGATGATCATCACCACCGAAGAGCTGTCGCGCTGCTCGCTGGCCGCGGCCGGCAGCCTGATCACCCGCCCGGAGATCCTCACCAAGGCGCTGCTGAAGGGCGGGAGCGAGCGACAGAAGAAGCTGTGGCTGCCGCCGATCGCGGCCGGGCAGATCATGGTCGGGATTTCCGTCACCGAGCCCGACACCGGGTCGGACGTGGCGGCGGTGAAGTGTCGCGCCGATGCCGCCGAGCACCACGGCCAACCTGGCTATCGCATCAATGGGGCGAAGGCGTGGTGCACGTTCGCCGGGCGCGCCAACGTGTTGGCGTTGCTGGCGCGCACCAACCCGGATCCCAAGTCCGGCGCGCGCGGCCTGTCGCTGTTCATCGTCCCCAAGGATTCGTTCAGCGAGCACGAGTTCGAGATGCGCCAGCCGGGCGGGGGGCTCCTGCACGGCAAGGCCGACCGCACGCCGGGCTATCGCGGCATGCATTCGTTCACCCTCGCCTTCGACAACTACTTCGTGCCGGCCGAGAACCTGGTCGGCGAGGAGGGCGGGGTGAACAAGGGGTTCTACCTGCAGATGGCCGGGTTCGCCGCCGGTCGCCTGCAGACCGGCGGGCGCGCCACCGGCCTGGCGCAGGCGGCCCTCGAGCGCACGGCGGAGTACGCCAACGACCGCAAGCAGTTCGGCCAGCCCATCGGGGCGTACCAGCTGACCCAGTACAAGATCGGGCGCATGGCCACCCACCTGATGGCGGGCCGACAGCTCACCTACGCGGCGGCGCTGGCGATGGATCGCGACGAGTCGATCGCGCTCGAGCCGGCGATGGCGAAGCTGTTCGCGTCCGACGTCGCGGTGTGGGTGACGCAGGAGGGCCAACTCGTGCACGGCGGCTGGGGCTACGCCGAGGAGTTTCCGATCTCGCGCTACGTGGTCGACGCGAGCGTGCTGCCGATCTTCGAGGGCGTCAAACCGATCCTCGAGCTCAAGGTCATCGCGCGCCAGCTCCTCGCCGGCTGACGCAGCCGCGACTCAGACCCGCGCGGCCTCGATCACGCAGATGCGGGCCGCCGTGGGCACGATCCGCGTGAGCGAGAAGCCGCTGGCCCGGAAGAGGGCGCGATATTCGGCCTCGGTGCGCTCGTGCCCCCCGGTCAGCACCAGCATGTTCAGGTCGGTCAGCAGGGTGCTCTGGGTGTCGGCGCTGTGGTCGACGCGCTCCGGAACGACCCGTTCGACGAGCAGGAGCGTTACGCTTCCCGACATGGCGCGGTGGCAGCTGCGCAGGATCTTCAGGCTGTGCTCGTCATCCCAGTCGTGAATGATCCACTTGAGCAGGTAGGCGTCGCCGCCCGACGGAACCGACGCGAACACATCGCCGGCGATGAGCTCGCAGCGGCCGGCCAGGCCGCGCTCCGCCACGCGCGCCCGGGCGCCCTCGATGACGGGCGGGATGTCGAACAGGATGCCGCGCAGAACGGGGTTCGCGGTGAGGATCGACGAGATCAAGGCGCCCTGGCCGCCGCCGACGTCGACCAGCGTGCTGAAGCGGGAGAAGTCGTAGGCGCTGACCACGGCAGCGTCGAGCGCCGACGTGAACGAGGTCATGGCGGCGTTGAAGATCGCCGCGCCCTCGGGGTCCTTGGCGTTCATCTCGAAGAAGGCGCTCGCGCCGCGCGGACCCCAGACGGTGTGGCCCGAGGTGACGCACTCGTCGAGCTTCTCCCACGCGCGCCAGTGTCGCGGCTCGCCGTAGAAGATCACCCCGGCGCGCAGCGAGCCGGGAACGTTCTCGCGCAAGAGCGAGCCGATCTCGGTCAGCGCGAAGCGACCGTCGGCCTCCTCGGCGAACACGCCGAAGCTGGCGAGCGCTCGCAGCAGGCGGCGGAGCGCTCCCGGGTCCGCCCCGATCGTGCGTGCCAGCTCGTCGCTGGCCTGTGGCCCGCCCGCCAACCGGTCGGCGATGCGGAGCCGCGCGGCGGTGTACAGGGCCTGCGTCACGCGGTAGCCGTTCAGCAGGTCGAGCAGGCTGAGGGCCGGGGCCGGCATCGACGGACCACTCATGCCTGCTGCCCGGTTTCGATGTCAACGGACGGGCGCGCGCCGTTCGAAGCCGGGCACGCCCCACCGCTGATCACGGGGCCATCGAGAAAGATGATGCCGCCCGGTCGATCTGGCCATCCATCGTTCGACTGATGAACGAAGAGCCGGCGACGGCCGACAAGGTCCGAGAGGACAAAGGAGCGATGCCATGCGGTTCATGATGCTGATGATCCCGAAGGGGTACGAGAAGGCGGCGCCGGGCACCATGCCTGATCCGACGGCCGTGGAAGCGATGATGCGGTACAACGAGTCGTTGCAAAAGGCCGGCGTGTTGATCGGCCTCGATGGACTCCACCCACCGGCGATGGAGCCGGCCATTGCATTCATATCGTGACACGATATATTTGATCGTGTGGCACATGACCGCCTGACCCTCGCGGACTACCGCGCGCTGGCCGATTTCCGCTACGAGCTGCGCCGCTTTCTGCAGTTCAGCGAGCAGGCGGCACGGGCCGCCGGCCTGGAACCGCAGCAGCACCAGCTGCTGTTGGCCCTGCGGGGGATGCCGGCGGGGGTCAAACCGACCATCCGGGTGCTCTCCGAGCGCGTGCAAACGCGCCACCACAGCACGGTGGAGCTGATCAATCGGATGGAGGCGCGCGGCCTGGTGCGGCGCGATCGGGGCGAGAAGGATCGGCGCCAGGTGTTCGTGCGGCTCACCCCGCGCGGCGACGCGCTCCTCCGCCTGCTGTCGCAGTTTCACCGCGCCGAGTTGCGCGCGGTGACACCCAGGTTGGTGCGCGCGCTCGGTGTGCTGATGCGGGAGGTGGGCGACGCCGATGCCGCGGCGCAGGCGTGAGCCGCGGGACAGGCCGGGAACGGCGCGCGACGCACGAAGGGTGGGCCTCCGCGGTGCGGTCGAGCGGCTGTGGGCGATGGGCCGCGGCGCCCTGGGGCGATCGGAGGACGGCGCCGACGCGCTGGGCGACTTCACGGTCACCTGGCGGCTCATTCCGCTGTCGGGCGCCGCGATCGGCATCGGCCTGTTGAGCGCCTATGTGGCGCTGGCGCTCCTCCGGCTCATCGGGCTGTTCACCAACCTCTTCTTCTTCCAGCGGTGGGACTTCGCGCTCGTGTCGCCGGCCGAGAACCAGCTGGGTCTGCTGGCGATCGTCGTGCCGGTGGTCGGCGCGCTCATCATCGGCGTGATGGCGCGGTACGGATCGGAGCGCATCCGCGGGCACGGCATTCCGGAGGCGATCGAATCGATCCTGATCAACGGCAGCCGGGTCGAGCCCCGCGTTGCGTTTCTGAAGCCGCTCTCGTCCGCCATTTCCATCGGCAGCGGCGGTCCGTTCGGCGCCGAGGGGCCGATCATCATGACCGGCGGGGCCTTCGGCTCGCTGGTGGCGCAGTTTCTCCATCTCACCAGCGCGGAGCGCAAGACGCTGTTGGTCGCCGGCGCAGCCGCCGGCATGTCGGCCACGTTCGCCTCGCCGGTCGCGGCCGTGTTGCTCGCGGTCGAGCTGCTGCTGTTCGAATGGAAGCCCCGCAGCATGATCCCGGTGGCGTTGGCGAGCGCCACCGCTGCCGCCGCGCGCCGCTACATCATCGGCCTCGGACCGCTCTTCCCCGTTCCGGCCCATCCGGTCTTCATCGGGCCGGGTGGGCTGCTCGGGTGCATCGCCGTTGGGTTGCTGGCCGGCGGGTTGTCCGCCCTCCTGACCCTGGCGGTGTACGCGGCCGAAGATGCCTTCCGCCTGCTGCCGATCCATTGGATGTGGTGGCCGGCGCTCGGGGGCCTGGTGATCGGCGTGGGGGGGTTCATCTTCCCGCAAGCCCTCGGCGTCGGCTACGAGACCATCGGAGCCCTGCTGCAGGGCGACGTGCCGCAGCGGATCATCCTGGGTATCCTGCTGGTCAAGTCGGTGATCTGGAGCGTCTCACTCGGCTCCGGCACGTCGGGCGGAGTCCTCGCCCCGCTGCTCCTGATGGGCGGCGCGCTGGGAGGGATCGAGGCGACGTTCCTTCCCAACCAAGGGCCCGGATTCTGGCCGCTGGTCAGCATGGGAGCGATCCTGGGCGGGACGATGCGTTCACCCTTTACGGGTGTCGTGTTCGCGCTGGAGCTCACCCACGATGTGAACGTGCTCCTGCCGTTGCTCGTTGCCGTGACCATCGCGCATGCCTTTACGGTGCTCGCCTTACGGCGCTCGATTCTGACCGAAAAGGTGAGCCGCCGCGGCTATCATCTGAGCCGCGAGTACGCGATCGACCCGCTCGAGATCCTGTTCGTTCGCGAGGTCATGCGCCGCAACGTCGTTGCGCTCAGAGCCGACAGCGCGATGGAATCCTGGCAGGCGGACCGGCGGCTCCGCCGGCAGCCGCTCTACCCCGTGGTCGACGCCCAAGAGCGGCTGGTCGGCGTCATTCGGCATGCCGACGTCGAGCGCGCCGTCGCCGAGCATCCCAGCGGCGATCCGGGGCTCTCGGGTCTGGTCAAGACGAACCCCACCGTCGCCTACCCGGACGAGCCGCTGCGCGTGGTCGTCTATCGCATGGCGGAAACCGGCCTCACGCGCCTTCCGGTGATCGAGCGCCATGGCTCGCGCAAGCTCGTGGGAATGATCGGGCTCGCCGACTTGCTGGCCGCACGGGTGCGGAACCTCGAGGCGGAGCGCCGACGGCAGCGCTTTCTGCCGGTCGAAATCCTCCTTCCCCGTGCCCTGCGGCGACGACCGCCCTCCGAAGCGGCGTGACCGCGCCAGGCGCGTGTCGGCCTATCTGGAGCTGCCCGCCGGCCTCGTCAAGGTGTCCGCTGGGGATCTCCGCATGCCGGCCATGTCCTGCAGAGCAGGGTCTCGGGCGCGGCCGGCACGGTCGTTCACGTGGCCGCCGCGCCGCTCCGGCCGTCGGCGCGGAGGCGCGACGCTGTGCGCTGTGAGAGTCGACCGAGCGGCTCGCTGCAGCTGAGCGTCACCTCCGTCAGCGGCGCGACGCAGAGGCCGCCCCCGGTTCCCGGGCGGGGACGCTGGCCTCGCCGGGCACGGGGCTTGCTCCGTGACGCATGATTGACGTGCCGCGGTGGTGCGGGCGTGCGAAGGAGGAATGGATGAGGCAGGTCGCGACCGGTTGCGAGGACCAGACACCCATGGCCCGTCGGATGGTGGCGGCGGGCGGTGGAACGCGGTGGGGCACATGGCGTGGCGGCCGCCACGCCTGAGCGCCGTCGGATCGCGCGGCTGGCAGCTGCTGCTGATCGCCTCGCTGCCGGGCAGCATCCTGCGCGTCTGGGCGGTGCTCAACAGTGAGCGCCTGGCGACCTGGATGCGCGAGGCGGCCGACGAGCCGCCCTCGCTCCTGGTGGCCTTTTTGCAGCTGAGCGCTGACCATGCGCTGGTCACGCTGCTGCTCTTCCCCCTCCTCACCGTGATCGGGCTCTTCGTCTACGAGCAGTACGGCGAGGAGCTGCGCCGCGCCGGCAGCGTGATGCGAGGTGAGACCGCGCCGCCCGCGAATGCGACCGTGAAGGTCGAGCGGTTGAGCGCCGCGGCGCGCGAGGTGCTGTGTGCCGCATCGTTCGGCGGCGTGGTGCGCCTCGAGCGCCAGCGCAGCGGTCTCGCAGTGGTCGTCTTCGGCGCCGACGGCGGGCGCGACGACTCGATCTACGAGTTTCACGACGACGGGGACCCGGCGGTCGCGCAGCGCTATCGCCTCGCGGTGGCGGAGCTCGAGCAGGTCGGCCTGCTGGCGCGCTGCGACGACGGCCACCGGCTCACCCCGCTCGGCGCAACGGCGGCCCGGTTCCTCAACCGTCAGGAGCTCGACCGCATCGCGGCGCGCGCGCGCCATCTCGACGATGCCGAGCTGACCCTGTTGCGCGTCGTTGCCGAGTGCCAACAGGGTTACAACGCCCAGAAGGTCGCGTTGTACCGCGACGGTGGCCGCGTCTGCGTGATCTTCCCCAACGGCGAGACGGTCGTCGTCCCCGGCGTGACCCTGCCGGCTGCGTCCGCCTCGCTCGCTTCGAGCGACGCGGCGCCGCGGTCGTTCGAGCAGCTGGTGCAGGCCATCCCCAGCTGCTACCTCGCGTCGCTGCCCGGGCAGCTGCCGCGCAACCCATTCCTTGTGCGCGTGACCAAGCTCGGCCTGCGCTATCTACGCCACGCCGAAGTGCTGCTCCGCGACCGCGCCGCGGCCTGAGCCGCCCCGTTCGGCTCGACGGACTGCGCGGTCTCGGGCCGCGTTCGGGACCGCCTCTCTGCGCGCCCGGCGATTTTGAGACCGCGTCCAGCGCTGGCAGGGGCGCCTATCCACAGACGGGGATTCGTGCGACGGTACGGCGTATCCGGAGGATGGCGCCCATGGGAGAGACGATCGAGGTCGGGTACCAAGCGTTCGTGTCCGACGGGGGAGAGGAGTTCGGCGCGGTCCGGGAAGTGTCGCGCGACGGGGTGGTGGTGTACGTCGAGAACGCGGGCGAGTTTCGCGTCCCGCTCGGCGCGGTCAAAGCGGTGCATTCCCAGAAAGTGATCTTCGACTGCGCCAAGCTGGACGCCCGGCTGCGGCGCGCCATCGGCCACGCCCACGACGCCGAAAAGCCCGGGTTGTGAAGGCCCGGATCGCTTGATCGATCAGCCGCTGCGGCGCTCGGGCAGGCACGGCGGCCGGCTGGCGGTGAGCCGCTCCGGGACGGCGGTTCCCGCTCACCCGTGGTAGATCGACCACATGGATTGGACGGGGCGGATCTCGACTGTCTCGCCTCCGACCTCCGCGAGCTTCCGCCCCCATGCGACCGCTTCGCCGACCGACGCGGCGTCGATGATGAAGAAGCCGCCGACCACCTCCTTCGTTTCGGCGAAGGGCCCATCCGATGCCAGCGGCTCGCCGCGGCGCATCCGCAGCGTGAGCGCCTCGGCGCTCGGGCGCAGCCGGGCGCTGCTGAAGCACAGCGGCTCGCCGCGCACCATGCCCTTCTGCGCGCTGTACTCCATGCCGATCTGCTCGTGGTGGGCGACGACGCGGTCGGTCTCGGCCTGCGAGCGCCGCGCTAGCGCCGCTTCGTTGCTGACGATCACGATCATGAAGCGCTGGCCGTCGCCGGCGCCCGGACCGTGGTAGGCCCACCAGCTTTCCTGGACCGGTCGGATCTCCGTCACATGGCCGTCGTGGGCGGAGCCGCGTCTGGCGAAGGCGAGCGCCTCGTCGCGGGACGCGAAGTCGATCAGGTCGAATCCCGCCAGCACCTCGTTCGTCGTGGCGAACGGGCCGTCGGTCATGACCGATTTGCCACCCTTCATCCGCAGCGTCACCGCGTCGGTGCTCTGACCGAGCATCACCGAGGTCAGCACCAGCGTCTGTTTGCCGACCAGGCCGCGCTCGGCGACCAGCCCCTGCAACGCCTGGGTGTGCCGCTGCATGCGCCGCTCGCGCTCCGCCTGCGGGAGGCGCTCCCACTCTCCCTGTTCTTCGAGCCCCATGAGCATGAATTTCATCCCGTGCCCTCCGATGTCTCACCAGTAAGTTAAGTCGAACGCGAGCGGGCGAAATCGACAAAGCGGCGACCCTGGCCGTCGAGCTCGGCTGCCACTTGCGACCGGCGCCGCGAGCCGGGCCGGGGCCGGCCACCCATTCGCGGTCGTCTATGGCCGCCGGGTCGCTCAGTGCGGTTAGCGCTCGCGCTTGACGGAGTCGAGGGCGTCGGGGCCCCAGCCGATCAGCGTTCCGTTCCGGAACACGAGCGGGACTTCATTGAAATGGAGGGCCTGCATCGGAAGGCGATCGCCCTCGGAGCTCACGTAGGAGACGATCTCGATGAGGTCGCCCGACGCATTCTGGAAGGTCTCCGAGGAGTAGGGGTTCGGGATCGTCTCGCGGGCCACCGGCCCGGTCGCGACCTCGTAGGGCGTGGTGCCCATCACCTGCAGCGCATCCGCCTTGCTCATTCCGACCGAGAGTCCGAGCAACTTGCTCTGATTCAGCCGCCCAGCCGCTTCGGGGGACAGCATCCCGCGGTTGCACGCGCCGACCGCGGCAACGAGCGCGAGGAGCCCTGCCAGTACGAGTGTCCGCGTCCGCACCGACGCCTTCGTAGCACAGACGGGGATCCGCGGACATGCCGGCCTTCCGATCCACCGGCAGGCGGCGCGATCCCGGTCGATCGCGGGTTGCCCAGGCCCGGATATACGAACGATCAAATTTCTCCACGTACTGGGGCAGTGGATTGACCGACGCATCTTCGAGCCAGTGTACGGCTTGATCCCAGTGTTGAGTTCTTTCCGCGAAGGCGTCAACATCCCGGCGAGAAGCGAACCGCCGGGTTTCGATACCATCGGGTCGGCCAAATGCTGTGTGCGTCGTGTGGTCACGATAACCGTGAGGGCGCGCGATTCTGCGAAAGCTGCGGCGCGGCGCTCGCGCGACGCTGCGCGAGTTGCGCTGCGGAGCTGAAGCCGGCGGCCCGTTTCTGCGACACCTGTGGCCATCCGGTAGCAGCCGCTGCGCCGGGGCCGCTGGCGTCTGCCGGCGCGTCGGCGATGCCGGAGAGCCTGGCAGCCGGGCGCTATTGCGTCGTCCGGCTTCTCGGTGAGGGCGCGCGCAAGCGCGTCTACCTCGTGCACGATGCGCGGCTCGATCGCGACGTGGCGCTGGCGCTGATCAAGATCGAGGGCCTGGACGACGCCGGCCTGGCCCGCATTCGGCGCGAGGCGCAAGCGATGGGTCGCCTCGGTGACCATCCGCATATCGTCACCGTGCACGACATCGGGGAAGAGGGGGCGCAGCCGTTCATCGTGAGCCAATATATGGCGGGAGGGTCGATCGACGATCTGCTGCGGCGCGCCGAGGGGCACCGCCTGCCCATCGCGCAGTGTCTGCGGCTCGGCGAAGAGCTCTGCCAGGCGCTCGATCACGCCCACGCGCGGCACGTGATCCATCGCGACCTGAAGCCCGGTAACGTGTGGCTCACCGCGCAGGGCGCGGCGCAGCTGGGTGATTTCGGGCTGGCAGTCGCGGTCGACCAGCCGCGCTTGACGGTGGAAGGGATGATGGTGGGGACGGTGACCTACATGCCCCCGGAGCAGGCCCTGGGTCGCAGTGTCGACGCGCGTAGCGATCTCTATGCCCTCGGGGCGATGCTCTACGAGATGGTAACCGGCCGGCCGCCGTTTCTCGGCGACGACGCCGTCTCGATCATCTCGCAGCACATGAACACGCCGCCGGTAGCGCCCTCGTGGCACAACCCAGAACTGCCGCGGGCGCTCGAAGCGCTCATCCTCCGGCTGTTGGCCAAGGCGCCAGAGGACCGCCCGGAGAGCGCCGCGGCCGTGCGCCAGGCGCTCCAGGCGATCAGTGCGACCACCGGCGGGCCGGCGGCCACCGCCGGCGCGATGCCGGAGCGCAACCCGCTCGACCGCCTGGCCGGCGGCGTCTTCGTGGGCCGCGAAGCGGAACTGGACGAGCTGCGCGCCGCGCTCGAAGACGCGCTCTCGGGGCGCGGCCGCCTGATGATGGTGGTCGGGGAGCCGGGCATCGGCAAGACCCGGACGGCGGATGAGTTCAGCACCTATGCGCGGTTGCGCAAGGCGCAGGTGCTGTGGGGGCGTTGCTACGAGGGGGAGGGCGCGCCGGCATACTGGCCGTGGGTGCAGTCGATTCGTTCGTATGTGCACGACCGCGATCCCCGGCTGTTGCTCTCGGAGCTGGGATCGGCGGCTTCGGACATCGCCCAGATCGTGTCGGAGGTGCGCGAACGGCTGCCCGGTCTGCCCGCGCCGGCGCCGATGGCTCCGGAAGAAGCGCGCTTTCGGCTGTTCGACGGCATCACGACCTTTCTGCGCAATGCCTCGCGCAGCGAGCCGCTGGTGCTGGTGCTCGACGACCTGCACTGGGCCGACAAGTCGTCGCTCCTGCTGTTGCAGTTTCTCGCCCGCGAGCTGCGCGGGGCACGCCTGCTGGTGATCGGGACGTACCGCGACATGGAGCTGGGCCGGCAGCATCCTCTGGCGCAGACGCTGGCGGAGCTGGCCCGTGAGCAACTCTCCGAGCGCGTCGTGCTCCGCGGGCTCAGCGAGCACGACGTCGGGCGCTTCATCGAGATCACCGCCGGCCTGAAGCCGCCCAAGGCGCTGGTCGCCACGGTGTACGCGGAGACCGAGGGCAACCCGTTCTTCGTCAACGAGGTGGTGCGCCTGTTGGTCGCCGACGGGCGGCTGCAGCATCCGGAGAAGGTGCGGTCGTGGAGTGTCGACATTCCGCAAGGCGTCCGTGAGGTCGTCACGCGCCGTCTCGACCGTCTGTCGGCCGAGTGCAATCGCGTGCTGGCGACGGCGGCGGTGATCGGACGGGAGTTCTCGCTCGAGTTGCTCGCGCGGCTGGTCGACCTGCCGAGCGACAAGCTGCTCGAAGTGCTCGAGGAGGCCGCGGCCGCCCGAGTCATCGCCGAGGTGCCGCGCACGGTGGGCGTCTATGCGTTTGCCCACGCGCTGATCCGTGAAACGCTGTACGGTGAGCTCACCACCACGCGGCGCGTGCGCCTGCATCGACAGATCGGCGAGGCGCTCGAAGCGCTGTACGGGGCCAATCCCGAACCGCATCTGGCCGAGCTCTCGTACCATTTCTTCGAAGCGGCCCAGGGCGGCGACGTGGACCGCGCGATCGCCTACGCGGTCCGGGCCGGCGATCGGGCACGGTCGCTGATGGCGCACGAGCAGGCTGCCCATCACTATGAGATGGGGCTGCAGGCGCTCGAGCTGCACGAACGGCGGGATTCCGGGCGCTGCCGCATGCTGCTCATGCTGAGCGACAGCTTGTGGTGCGCTGGCGAGTACGACCGGGCCAAGACCGTGGCACTGGAGGCGGCCGAGCTGGCGCGCCGGCTTGGGTTGGCCGAGGAGCTGGCTCGCGCGGCGCTCGCCGTCGGCGGTCGCCTGCTGACGTTTGCGGCGCTGCAACCGGATGAGGTGCTCATCCGGCTGGTCGACGAGGCGCTGGCGGCGTTGGGCGCCGACGACGGGACACTGCGCGCCAACCTCCTCAGCCGCGTGGTCGAGGAGATCACCTTTGCGGCCCCGTACGAACGGCGGGCGCAGCTGTGCGACGAGGCCATCGCCATGGCCCGCCGGCTGGGCGATCCGACCGTGCTGGCGCACGCGCTGCGCTCCGCCCATTGGGGACTGTGGGTACCGGAAAACACCCGGGAGCGGTTGGCCATGGCGGACGAGGTCATCGCCCTGGGTCGCCACACCAGCGACCGCGTCTTGCAACTGGAGGGGTTCTTCCTACGGATGTCGGACCTCGTCGAGTTGGGCGACGTCGAGATTGCACAGGCGGCCTACGGGTCGTTTCGACAGCTCACCGAAGAGGTGCGCATCCACTACTATCGGTGGGGGGTGGAGATCTTGGGCGTGATGCTGGCCTTCACGAGCGGGCGCTTGGGCGAGATCGAGGCGATGGCTCAACAGGCGCTGCAACTCGGGCAGGAGACGCAGAACACCAACGCGGCGCTGGTGTTCGGCATCCACATGTCGTTGCTCCTGCGCAATCTGGGCCGGCAGAATGAATTGGAGGCGTTCATTGCAGCGCTCGATCTCTATCCGCTGATCGCTCCCAACCTACGCGCCGTCCGAGCCATGCTGTACCTCGAGACCGATCGGCTCGGGGAGGCGCGCAGCGAGCTCGACCAGCTGATGACGCAGGTCGGCGAGCTCCAGCACAACCTCGCGTGGCTGTTCACGATCGCCTATCTGTCCGAGATCGCTGCCCGACTCGGGGCGGTCGAGCACGCGCGGACGCTGTACCCGGTACTGGAGCCGTTCGCCGATTTGAACGTCACCGTCGGTCCGGTGGTTCCTCTCGGGTCCGCCGCGCGCTATCTCGCGCTGCTGGCCGCCACCCTCGGCCGCCGGGGAGACGCCGTGCGCTCCTTCGAAGCGGCGCTCAGCCTGAATGGCAGGATGGGGATGAAGCACGCGCTGGCGGCGACCCAGATCGACTACGCCGAGCTGCTGCTCGCGCGCGCCGCGGACGGCGACCAGGCCAAGGCATTGGAGCACCTCAATCGCGCTCTCGACACCGGCCAAGCGTTGGGCATCAAGCCGATGGTCGAACGATCCCTTGCCCTGAAGCTCCGCGCCCAAGGGGTGGCGACGGGCGAACGCGACACCTCGATCGACGCGGTCGCCGCCGCCGTGCACCGCGAGTCGCCTGACCTGCGCCGCCACGCCGCCCCGGACGGCACGGTGACCATCCTGTTCAGCGATATCGAGGACTCGACCGCGATGACCGAGCGCATGGGGGACCAGCGCTGGCTCCAAGTGCTGCGCGCGCACAACTCGATCGTCCGCGACCAGATCGGCAAACACGGGGGTTTCGAAGTCAAGGCGCAGGGCGATGGATTCATGGTGGCGTTTCAGAGCGCGCGGCGGGCGCTCGAGTGCGCGATCGCGATCCAGCGCGCGTTTGCCGACCACGGCGTGTGGCAGCCCGACGAGCCGCTGCGCGTCCGCATCGGCTTACACGCGGGCGAGGTCGTCAGGGAAGGCCAGGACTTCTTCGGCAAGAACGTCATCCTGGCCGCCCGCATCGCGGCGCAGGCCCGAGGGGGCGAGATCCTGGTCTCGGCGCTGCTGCGCGAGCTGACCGAAAGCGCCGGGCAGTTCACGTTCGGCGCCAGCCGGGCTATCGAGCTGAAGGGGCTCTCCGGCGCGCGCAACGTGCACGCAGTCGGCTGGCAGACCTAGCGGCCGCCAGGAGGGGGGAATCCTCGTCCTTCGCGGCTCTTGCCCCGGGCGCCAGAAGTCTTACCCTCTTGGCCATGCCGACCCCACTCGATCGTGACCGCCCGACCCCAGGTCCGCGCAAGAGCTCACCGATGAACAATCGGCAAACGCTCTCGATCGGCTACTTTCTGGTGGCGATCGCGGTGCTGCTCGGCGTCCAGACCCTGCTGGCCCCCAAGGCCGACGAGCTGAGCTATTCCGACTTCAAGCAGCACGTCGCCGCCGATCAGGTGCAAGACGTGCTCATCTCGGACACCCTGATCCGGGGCACGCTGAAGCCCGACAGCGCGGGCGGCAAGCCGGCGTCGTTCATCACCGTGCCCGTGCGCGACGACCAGTTGGTGTCCGAGCTCGAGCAGCACGGCGTGGCGTTTCGCGGCCAGTACGAGAGCCCGTTTGTCGGCGCGCTCGTCTCATGGGTCCTCCCAGCCCTGGTCTTCGTCGGCATCTGGATGCTGGTCATGCGGCGCTTCGGGCCGCAGTCGGGCGTCATGGCGTTTGGGAAGAGCCGGGCGAAGATCTATGCCGAGACCGAGACCGGGGTCACGTTCGACAGCGTCGCCGGCCAGGACGAGGCCAAGGAGGAGCTGCAGGAAATCATCCACTTTCTCCGCGAGCCGGAGCGCTTCCGGCGCCTGGGCGGGAAGCTGCCGCGCGGCGTGCTGTTGGTTGGCGCGCCCGGCACCGGCAAGACGCTGCTCGCCAAAGCGGTCGCGGGCGAGGCCAAGGTGCCGTTCTTCTCGATCAGCGGCTCGGAGTTTGTCGAGCTGTTCGTCGGCATGGGCGCCGCGCGGGTGCGCGATCTCTTCGCGCAGGCGCAGGCCAAGGCCCCCTGCATCGTGTTCATCGACGAGCTCGACGCGTTGGGCAAGGCGCGCGGCATGGCGGGGCTCACCGGCGGGCACGATGAGCGCGAGAACACGCTCAACCAGCTCCTGGTCGAGATGGACGGCTTCGACACCGGCAAGGGGGTCATCATCCTGGCCGCGACCAACCGGCCCGAGGTGCTCGACCCGGCGCTGCTGCGCGCCGGCCGCTTCGACCGCCAGGTACTGGTCGACCGGCCCGACCGCCGCGGGCGCGAGGCGATCCTCAACGTACACGTCAAGGGCGTGACCCTGGCCCCCGACGTCGACCTTGCACGGCTGGCGCAGCGGACGCCCGGATTCGTCGGCGCCGATCTCGCCAATCTGGTCAACGAGGCCGCGCTGCTGGCGGCGCGCAAGCGCAAGGCGGCGGTCGAGATGAGCGATTTCGACGAGGCGATCGACCGCGTCGTCGCCGGCCTGGAGAAGAAGAACCGGCTGATCAACCCGCGGGAGAAGCAGATCGTCGCCACGCACGAGACCGGACACGCGCTGGTCGCGGCGTTCACGCCGGGCGCGGATCAGGTGCACAAGATCTCGATCATCCCGCGCGGCATCGCGGCGCTCGGCTACACCCAGCAGCTGCCGACGGACGACCGATATCTGATGAGCAAGGCGGAGCTGCTCGGCAAGATCGACGTGCTGCTCGGCGGCCGGGTGGCGGAGGAGATCGTCTTCGGCGAGGTGTCCACCGGCGCGCAGAACGACCTGCAGCGCGCCACCGACATCATCCACTCGATGATCGTCGAGTACGGCATGGGGCAGGCGCTCGGCGCGCTGACCTTCAATCGCCGCCGGCCGCTGTTCCTGGGCGATCCGAGCGGCTACCTGCCGGACGGGCCGCGCGAGTACAGCGAAGCGACCGCCGAGGCGATCGACGCCGAGATGAAGCAGCTCATGGCCGAACGGATGCAACGCGTCACCGAGCTCATCCGCGCCAAGCGGTCGCTGCTCGATCGACTGTCGAGCCTGCTGCTCGAGCGCGAGGTGCTCGAGGCGGACGAGTTCAAGCAGGCCGTCGAAACCTGGAAGCCGACCGATACGACCAAGCCGGCTGCGGCCTGAGTCGATTCGCTCGCGAGGAGGGACCCGGCTACGCGCTCGGCGGGCGCATGTCCGCGAGCGGCTTGATCATGTAGGTCGTCGACGCGCGGGCAGCGAGCTTGCCGGCCGACCAAACGTCGACCTCTGCGTACGCGCTGCGGCGGCTCGAGCGCAACACGAACGCCTCGGCAGTCACCGCGCCGGGGAAGATCGGCTCCAGATAGTTGATCGTCATCTCGATCGTCAGGAGCGCGTTCCCCGGTCCGTAGATCGAGATCAGCGCCACTGCGACCGCCGTGTCGGCGAGCCCGAAGCTGGCGCCTCCGTGCATGACGCCCGACGGGTTGCCGAGCTCAGGCCGATTGTCCACCTCGAGCTTGGCGTACCCGCGCCGCACGTCACGGACGCGGATCCCGAGGTGGCCGGGGAAGAAGCGGTTGTTGGTGTTGAACGTCTCGAGGATGGCCTGATGCGTGCCGGTGGGGAGCTCGGGGAAGTCGCGGCCGCGGCCGCCGGAGTCGGAGTGGGTCATGCGCGGTGCATACCGCGCGTCACCGCCCTCGCGCCAGGGAAGAGAGTGCGCTAAGCAGGCAGGCGTCGCGAAAGGAACGCCCGCATGCCCTACGAGTTCATCACCTATGCGAAGACCGGTCGCGTCGTGACCATCACGATCAACCGCCCGGAGGTGCGCAATGCGCTGCATCCGCCGGCGAACCTCGAGCTCTCGGCGGCGTTCGACGCCTTCGCCGACGACACCGACGCGTGGGTCGCGATCGTCACCGGCGCCGGCGACAAGGCGTTCTCTGCCGGCAACGACCTCAAGTACAGCGCCCAGCACGGCATGGCCGCGGTGCAAACCGGCAACGGCGGCTTCGGCGGCATCACCGCACGCTTCGATCTGTTCAAGCCGGTCATTGCGGCGGTGAACGGCCTGGCGCTCGGTGGCGGATTCGAGATCGCGCTGGCGTGCGACATCATCGTGGCGGCGGAGCAGGCGACCTTCGGGCTGCCGGAGCCGCGCGTCGGCTTGGCCGCGCTGGCCGGCGGCATGCAGCGCCTGCCGGCGCTGGTCCCGCCCAAGGTGGCGATGGGGATGATGCTCACCGGCAAGCCGATCAGTGCCGCCGAGGCGCAGCGATTCGGCCTGGTCAACGAGGTGGTCGCGGCGGGCGAGTTGATGACGGCGGCCCAACGCTGGGCGGACACGATCCTCGAATGCTCCCCCTCGTCGGTGCGCGCCTCCAAGCAGGTCGCCCTGCAGAGCCAGGGCCTGCCGCTGACCGACTCGATGCGCAAATCCTACCCGCTGGTCGGCGCGCTGCTCGGCTCCGAGGACATGATGGAGGGGGTGATGGCCTTCGCGCAGAAGCGCAAGCCGGTATGGAAGGGGAAGTGAGCGCCCCGTGAGCCGCGGCGCGGACCGGCGGGTGCACGAGCGGCCGGTGGTCGCTCGGCGCGCGAGTCGACGCCCGCCGCGGCGCCCGCGTCTACTTCCCGGGGTTCGTAGCGCGCACGGCCCGCGCGCGCGTCTCCATGGCCGCGGCGGCGTCCGCCCGTCCGGTCTCCTCGAGCAGGGCGGCGTAGTTCTCCAGCGCGGTGGCCAGCGCGGCGTCGGGCTGGCGCTCGAAGATGGTCACGGCGCGTTGGTAGAGCGGCTCGGCGTCGGCGTAACGGCCCTCGGCGGCATAGAGCAGGCCGAGGTTGTTGAGACTCTGCGCGGTGTGCCGGTCGTCGGCGCCGAGCGCCTCTTCGCGGATCGCCAGCGCGCGGGTGAGCAATGGCTCGGCGGCGCGGTAGTCGTCCTGGGCGGCATACAGGGCCGCGACGCTGTTGAGGCTCGACGCGACATCGGGATGATTCGGTCCGAGGCGGCGTTCGCGAATGCCCAGCGCTTCCTTCTGCAGATCGAGGGCGCCCGCCGCGTCGCCTTGGGCGCGGCGCACCACGGCGAGATTGACCAGGCTCGTGGCGACCTCGAGATCGTTGTCCTTGCTGCTGGCCGCGCGTTCACGCGCCACCTCGAGTTGCCGTTCGGCCTCCTCCAGGCGGCCTTCCTCGAAGGCCTTGGCGGCGGCACTGGTGTCGCCTTCCCAGGTCGTCGGCCGCGGAGTGGGGGACGCCGGCGGATGGCGCCCGAACCAGTTGACCGGCACCGTGCATCCGGCGAGCGCCGGCAGCAGGACCACGATCAGGACGGCGGTCGCCGCCCGCTGCTCAGCCATGTCGCGACCGCGCCGAGTGTCGGGAGGGTGCCATCGCCCAGAGACAACCACACGGCAACCGAAACGCAAGCACCGCCCGGGTGACGCCATGTGCGGCCGCTTCACCCTCACCTCCTCACCGCAACGCCTGCGGGCCCGGTTCAGTCTCAGCGCCGCGCCCGACGCAGTCGCGCCGCGCTACAACATCGCGCCGTCGCAGCCGGTGTTGGTGATTCCCAACCGTCCAGAGCGGGTGCTGCGTCCGGCGCGCTGGGGGCTCATCCCACACTGGGCGACGGACGCCTCCATCGGACACCGCATGATCAACGCGCGGGCCGAAACCCTGGCGTCGCGTGCCGCGTTCCGCGCCGCGCTCGAGCGCCGCCGGTGCCTCATTCCGGCCGACGGCTTCTACGAGTGGCAACGCGAGGGCCGGGCGCGGCGCGCGCCGTTCTACGTCCGCGGCCGCGACGGAGAGCCGTTTGCCATGGCGGGGCTGTGGGACGTCTGGCGACGGCCGGACGGCGAGGCCGTCGCCTCGTGCGCGATCATCACCACCGCGGCGAACGAGGCGGTGGCGGAGATCCACGACCGGATGCCGGTGATCCTCGCGCCCGAGGCGTACGACCCGTGGCTGACGCGTGCGCCGCTGCACCTCGACGCGCTGGTGTCGTGGCTGATCGCGTGTCCCGACGAGTGGCTCGAGGCGTATCGGGTCTCCAACCTGGTGAACGTGCCGGCGCATGACGAGCCGGCCTGCATCGCGCCGCTGCCGTGACCCGCGATCGCTCGGCGGCGTGGTTTCTGCCGGTGCTCATCGTTGCCGTCGCGGCGGCGCTGCGCTTCTGGCAACTCGACACCGTACCGCTCGGGCTGCACAACGACGAAGCCTGGACGGGCCTCAATGCGCGCCAGGTCCTGCGCGAGGGGTGGATCGGTCCCTACCTGTACCCGAGCGGGCTGGGTCAGCCGGCCGGGCCGGTGTACTTCACCGCGCTGCTCTTCACCGTCCTGCCGCAGACGACGTTCACCCTGCGTCTGTCGATGGCGCTCTTCGGGGTCGCCGCGGTGGCGTTCACCTACCTGGCCGTTGCCCGCATGTTCGATCGCACGACGGCGCTCCTCGCCGCCGCGGTGCTCGCCGTCATGCCCTGGCACCTGCACCTGAGCCGCACCGGGTTCATGGTCGGTGCCTGGCCGTGCGTCGAGATGGCGATCCTGTGGGCGCTGTTCCGGGCCCGCGCGGAACCCAGCGTCACGCGCTTCGCCGGCGTCGGCCTCCTGATCGGCCTCGGTGTCTACACGTACAACGCGTACGCGTTGTTTCTCCCGGTCGTCGCGACCCCGTTCGTCTACGATCTCATCGCTGCGGACCGACGCGGCGGGAGGCGACGCTGGCTCACGCGCAGCGCGGTGACGGTGCTGACCGCGGTGTGGGCGGCCGGGCTGATGGTCGATTACGCCGTCCATCATCAAGAGTACTTCTGGCACTTCCGCGACGTATCGCTGGTGCGCCATGACAGCTGGGTGCGTGCCGACTGGGCCGGACGCGCCGCGATGATCGAAGCGCGCGCGGCGGAGTGGGGGACGGGGCTCCTGCGGGGTGGGCGACCCGATCACGGCGATGGTCTCGGGGAGCGCGGCCACCCGCTGCTCGACCCGTTCACCGCGGCGGCGGCGCTGGCTGGGATCGTCGTTGCCGCGCGCGGCTGGCGACGTGCGGCATGCGGCGTCCTGCTCGTCGCCCTGGCCGTCCTGCCGCTCGGCGCGCTGCTGACCATCGAAGACGGGCTGTACCGGCGGACCTTTGGGCTGGCGCCGTTCGTGGCGACGCTGGCGGCGCTGCCTCTGGCGTGGCTTTGGGCGTGGGCACGGGCCCGGCGCGGCGTGCTCGGAGCCGCGCTGACCGCGGCGGTACCGCTGGCCGTCGTGGTGGCCGGCGCGCGCAACGCCTACGCCTACTTCGGCCCGCTGCAACGCGCCCCGGTGATCCGCGCCGTGTACCCATATCAGATCGACGCGGCGGCGCGGGCGGTAGCCGGTCTGCCTCGCGAGGCGGTCGTCTACCTGTTCAGCGAGCGCTGGGGAGCCGGCTTCGAGACGGTTCGTTGGCTCGCCCCGGAGGTGGAAATCGTCGACCGCTCGCGCGAGTTCCGCAAGGGAGTCGATCGGCGCGAGCTGGTCGATCTCTCCGCCCACCCAGCGCGACCGACCGTCTTCGTCTTGCTCGGTCGCTACCTCGATCTGGTCGATGATTTACGCGCCCGCTACCCGGACGCGGCGGTCGAGGACGGCGCGCGCGATGGCGAGCTGCTGTACCGCATCGTGCGCGTGCCGGCGGGTGAGAACCAACACGGATGACCACGGACGAGCACGGAGCATGTCGAGGGGCCGGCCGGGTGTCCATCCGTGGTGTCCGCGTGCATCCGTGGATCCCGGATTGTACAGTCGTCGAATCGCCGCAGCGCTGCGCCACGGTTTCTGCTTGCCGCCGCCCGCGGCGCCGTATTAGACACGACCACATGTTGGATCGACGCAGCGGACCGATGGACGGCCGATCGTCTCGAGTGGAGACGGTCGCCGCATCGCGCGCTCCCCGTTGACCCAGGGCTGACACAGCTCTCCAGGGGCCGCGGGGACGAGTCCCCGACCCGGCCTCTGGTAAACATGGAGCTGACATGGCCCTGACCCTCGAACTCCCCGTTGTGGATCGGACGCGCGGCGCCGCCGGCGGCCTGCGCGAGGTGGTGAGCCTGGCGGTGCCGGTGATCCTCACCAACTTGTCCGCGACCTTGATGATGACCACCGACGCGGCGATGGTCGGGCGCCTCGGCGCCACCCAACTCGGTGCCGTGGGCTACGGCGGCATCTGGTACTGGACGGCGTTGTCGTTGTTCGGCGGCACGGCCAGCGGCGTGCAGACGTTCGTCTCGCAGGCGCACGGCAGCGGCGACGCCGATCACTGCGGCGGATGGGCCTGGCAGGCGCTGTACGCGGTGGTGCCGCTGGCGGCGTTCGGCATCGCGCTCTTCGCGCTCTCGTTTGGTGCGCTGCTCGGGGTTCTCGCGCCGGCGGCTGGGCTCCCGCCGCTCGCAGCGGCCTACGTGCACGCGCGCGCTTTCGGCGTCGGTGGCTTTGCCATCGCCATGGTGCTGAGCGGGTTCTTCCGCGGCCTCGGCAACACCCGCATCCCGCTCTACGCGATGGTGATCGCCAACCTGGTGAACCTGGTCCTGAACTACGGCCTCATCTTCGGCCACCTCGGTCTGCCGGCGTGGGGTGTCACGGGGTCGGGGACGGCGACTGCGGTGGCGGAATGGGTGTACGCCGGCGTCCTCTTCGCGCTTTTCCGGCGCGCCCACTTCGCCGACCGTTTCCACACCGCGCCGGTGGCCCCGAACCGCGCCGCGATCCGGCGCTACCTGCGGACCAGTGCGCCGATCGGCGGGCAGTGGATGCTCGACATGTTGGCCTTCGCCACCTTCTCCACGCTGGTGGCGCGGATGGGCGCGGCGGAGATGGCCGCGAGCCAATCGCTGATCAGCCTCATGCATCTGTCGTTCATGCAGGTGCTCGGCATCTCGATCGCCGTGTCGACCTTGGTCGGTCGCTACGTCGGTGCCGGCGACGTCGCGGCAGCCGAGCGCAGCCATGACTCCGGCGTCCGGCTGGGCCTGATCGTCTCGGTCGGGGTCGCGCTGGTCTTTCTGGCGATACCGGGGTTCTGCTTGCGGATCTTCACCGACGATCCCGACGTGCTGGCCCTCGGCGCGCCGCTGCTCGCCGTGGGCGCGGCGTTCCTGGTCTGCGACGCCCTCGGCGTCCTGTCCGGCGGGGCATTGCGCGGCGCCGGAGACACGCGCTGGCCGTTCCTCATGCAGACAGCCCTCGCCTGGGGCTTGTTTCTCCCCGCCGCCTATCTCTGCGGCGTCATGCTGGGCGGCGGGCTGACCGGCGCGTGGCTGGGCGGCGCGGCGTACGTCGCCGTCCTCGCCGCGGCGCTGCGCTCCCGGTTCCGCTCCGGGGCGTGGAAGCGCGTGCGCATCTAGCGGCTTGGCTGGCCATGACCGAGGGCGCGCGGGATTGAAACGGGCGGGCGCCCCCGGGCAGGTCGGCAGGCGAGTCGGGCGGGTCGCGTTTGGCAAAAATCCTTGGTTCTCAACAAAACGGGGTGTACAATTCGCGACGAACCACGATAGAAATACGAGTGTATCGAAGCACCGGCCGATCCTGCTGGGCTGCCCGTCAGGCTCTGCGGTGCGGTCTGGCGATCAGGCGCCGGGGGAGGACATTGGGTTACACGGATTCAACTGGGGGAAGGACCATGCCGGCCCGAGCCCTCCTGATGCGCTCACGCCGGTGGGCCGGTCTGGCGGGCTTCGCGATGCTGCTGGCGGCGCGGCCCGTGTCAGCGGTGTGCCCGACGGACCTGTGCGACTGTCTGGGTGAGGCGGGGCACTTCGCTTTGGTCGGGACCGACGTCTCGATCCGGCCCGGCATCCCCTCGCCGCGGGTGTACGGCTACCCGGTCCAATCGTCGGTCGACACGTCGGTGTGCGCCACCACCGCGGACCTCTTCGGGAAGCTGCACGGCGAGACCGCGATCGGCGACGACGTCATCCTCACCGACACGACCGGCACCGCCGGCGAGCTC
>Ga0335082_10000172_pt1 | contig 64784 bp, 49 predicted proteins | sample Lox_Sample_41_FD_206718 | JGI IMG/M metagenome (GOLD analysis project Ga0335082, IMG submission 206718) | Soil microbial communities from Loxahatchee National Wildlife Refuge, Florida, United States - Lox_Sample_4.1 | ecosystem: Environmental > Terrestrial > Soil > Wetlands | place: USA... | reverse complement strand
GTGGAGTTATTGCACATAGCCGATCCTACGCTGGTGGTGGACGGCGAAATCATGGCCGACGTCGCTGTATCACCTGCCATGCTGGAGCAGATGTACCCCTTCAGTTCGCTGAAGGGTGGGGCCAACGTGCTGATCTTTCCCGATCTCAACTCGGCCAACATCGCCTGCAAGCTGTTGTCGAAGATCGGCGGCGCCGAAACTCTCGGCCCCGTCCTCATGGGTATGAGCAAGCCCGTTCACGTAGTGCAATACGGGGCTGAGGTCGAGGAGATTGTGAGCACCGCCGCGATGGCGGTTGTCGACGCACAGGAAATGGAAGTGTCAGGCCCACGACTGGGTGTGGCCCTCGCAGTGAGCAAGTGAAGTGAGTAGTGTGTGGGTTTCCCATTACCCGCCCGGGCAATCGATGTACGAAAGAAAATCCGGCAGTCGACCTGCAGAAATCCACTGGCTGGCTTTGCTCGCCCGGACGAGGACGTCCGGGCGTATGTGTGCATGGATTAGCCCGACTCGCTGGTCATGATGAACAGCGGTTTCATCTCAAAGCTCTTGTAGTGCGGGCGCAGTCGATCGATGTTGTAGTGCTCTTTTATATTCACCACTTTTTTCGAAGCGATCACCGCGTCAATGGGCATATTGTCATAGCGGCCATTCTTCAGTACCACGAGCCGCCCGTGGATCTTACCGAGGACGAGGTCGAGGGCAAGATTTCCATAAGCCATGGGCACAATCGAGTCAATGGCATCGGGATCGCCGCAACGGACGAGATAGCCCAGTTTCTGATTGACTATGTCAATCGCTTTGCCTCCGTTGTATTTGGGAGAGAGCTCTTTCAGCTTCTCGGAGACCAGGTCGCCAATACCACCCAGTTTCTTGTGACCGAAAGCGTCGGTGGTCTCGCGCTCGAATACCATCTCCCCGCCTTCAAACATCGCTCCCTCGGAGACCAGCACCACCGAATATCGGCTGGGATTCTTGCGGCGGTCGGAAGCCATTAACTCTGCCAGGCGTTCAATGTCGAACTTATGTTCCGGGATCACACAGCGATTGGCTGCGCCAGCCATGGTAGGAAGCATGGCGGTGAAGCCGGCATACCTGCCAAAAACTTCGAGCACGAGAAAGCGCTCATGCGAGCCGGCGGAGGTGCGCAAGCTATTGGCCATGGCAATGGTCCGGGTCACACAGGTGCTAAAGCCGATGCAGTAGTCCGTTCCCGGTACGTCGTTGTCCATGGTCTTGGGGATCGCGACCACCTTCACCCCTTCCTGGTAGAGGCGCACGGCATAGCTCAGGGTGTCATCGCCACCGATGGGAATCAGGTAGTCGATGCCAAGCCAGCCCAGATTCTTCAAGACTTCGGGGGTCAGGTCGTTCTGCTCGGCTTTGTAGGTGTCCTGCAAATGCGGTGGTACACCGCATTTTTTTACTTTGCTCGGATTGGTGCGCGCGGTATGCAGGAACGTCCCACCGGTGCGTCCCGCTCGATTAACCAGCTCCTCGGACAGGGGTTGGAAGTTGTCACTGTTGTCATAGTCCTTCTCGCGCACGATTTCGATCAGACCGGCCCAGCCGCGACGCAAGCCCACCACTTCATAGCCTTCCCGAATTGCTCGAATGGTTAAGGCCCGGATAGCGGGGTTCAGGCCGGGCACATCGCCGCCGCCGGTCAGGATGCCGATCACTCCTTTTCGCACATTCACGTTGGCCACGTTCCACCTGCCTCATTTCGTAGCAACCACCTTACTACTAAATCAGGGGGCCCGGTCCAGCAAGTGCGCTCGATCACATCGCTTTGTGATTCCTGTCGGCCCGGTGTCTGGTGGGTGGCGCCCTAATATCCGCCTAATATCCATGGATCGTTGAGAGCATGGATCGTTGAGGGTGCCAAGACCAAGCTTTGGCTTGGGTTGAGGCGGGAGCAGTGGTGGATGGGAATTTTTCCTGATGGTGAAGCTATCACGCAAGAAAAATCCCCGCCCAAGCAGGGCCCGGGCGGGGCAATAGAGAGAATCGGGCCTAGTCTCCCGAGGGCAGGAGCGACTCCTCTTGGGTCGGGACGATCTCATGCACGAAGTTCGTGGACGGGCACTCGCCCAGAATCGGCTGGCAGGCCGCATCCGGACCATGTTTCGGGTGCACGAGGGGTTTCGTGTCCGCGAACTGTTCCTGCTCGGTGGAGCCTTTCAGCGCCGTGGTTGAGGAGAGGCCTCCGGCGATCACCTGAGTGAGCGCGTCGAAGTATCCTGTGCCCACGAAGCGCTGGTGCTTCACGGCCTGGTATCCGTACTCCGTTTCCCGGCTGAATTCCTTTTCCTGCAGACGGGAATACGCGGTCATACCGCTGTCTTTGTAGCCGCGGGCCAGTTCGAACATGCTCAGGTTCAGGGCATGGAATCCGGCCAGGGTGACAAACTGGAACTTGTATCCCATTTTGGCCAACTCCGGCTGGAAGCTGGCGATGGTGGCATCGTCGAGCTTCTTCTTCCAGTTGAACGAAGGCGAACAGTTGTAAGCGAGCAGCTTGCCGGGATACTTGGCATGGATCGCTTCCGCGAACCGGCGCGCCTCTTCCACGTTCGGTTCCGAAGTTTCACACCAGATCAAGTCCGCGTAGGGAGCGTAAGCCAGGCCTCGTGCGATGGCAGACTCGATACCCCCGCGAATGTGGAAGAAGCCCTCCGATGTCCTTTCCCCGGTGACGAAGCCGCGGTCACGTGGGTCGATATCGCTGGTGAGCAGGTAGGCGCTGTTGGCGTCGGTGCGGGCCATGATGAGAGTCGGCACGCCCAGCACGTCGGCGGCCAAGCGTGCCGCGACCAGCTTTTGAACGGCTTCCGAGGTCGGCACCAGGACCTTCCCGCCCAGGTGGCCGCACTTCTTCGCGGAAGATAGCTGATCTTCAAAATGGACGCAGGCGGCGCCAGCCTCGATCATCGCTTTCATCAACTCGAAAGCATTCAGGGTGCCGCCGAAGCCGGCTTCAGCGTCGGCCACAATGGGGGCCATCCAGTGCACACCGTTCTTGCCGTCCATATGATGGATCTGGTCGGCGCGCATCAGCGCGTTGTTGATGCGCCGGATCACGTTGGGCACGCTGTCCGCCGGATACAAACTCTGGTCGGGATACATATGGCCGGAGTTATTCGCATCGGCGGCCACCTGCCAGCCGCTGAGGTAGATCGCCTTCAGCCCGGCCTGTACCTGCTGTACCGCCTGATTGCCGGTGAGGGCGCCGAGGGCAGGTACATATTCTTCGTGGTGCAACAGCCACCACAGCCGCTCCGCGCCCAAGCGAGCCAGCGTGTAGTCGACCTGGAAGGAGCCCCTTAACTTATCCACCTGCTGGCTGGAGTAGGGGCGCTTGGTGCCCTTCCAGCGGCTGTCAGTGTGCCAGTATTTCGTCATTTCTGCGGTGTTCAGAGTGTGCATGGTTGCGGTGTCCTGTCCGGCGTGCCGGTTCAATGGGAAGTAAACCGCATTCCCGCCCAAGCCACAAACCGGATAGTCCGCATTGACCAGGTAGTCCGATTCGGACTAGTGGCCGGCATACGCGCGGCGGGACCATTAAGATGTAGGATATGACAACCACCACAGCCCTCCGCAGTGACGTTGAGATGCAGATCCTTACTCCGGAAGCGAGCGCTTTTCTGACCAGGCTGGCTCGCGAGTTCGAAGTACGCCGCCAGCAGCTTCTGGCCCGGCGCCGCACCCGCCAGCAACAGATCGACGCCGGCCAGTTCCCCGATTTCCTGTCCGAAACCGCCCACATCCGCCAGGCGGAATGGACGGTTGCTCCCATTCCGCACGATCTGCTTGACCGCCGGGTGGAGATCACGGGCCCGGTGGACCGCAAGATGATCATCAATGCGCTGAACTCCGGCGCCAGTGTTTTCATGGCGGATTTTGAGGACTCGAACTCGCCCACCTGGCAGAACAATCTCGAAGGGCAGTTCAATCTGCGGGATGCGGTCGAGGGCACCATCAGCTACCTCAGCCCGGAAGGGAAGAGCTACAACCTCAATTCCAAGGTAGCAACGTTGCTGGTGCGGCCCCGGGGCTGGCATCTGGAGGAAAGGCATTTCGAGGTGGATGGCACGCCCATCTCCGCCTCTCTGTTTGATTTCGGCCTTTACTTCTTCCATAACGCGCAGCGTCTTATCCGCAAGGGAACCGGCCCCTATTTCTATCTCCCCAAGATGGAGAGCCATCTCGAAGCCCGGCTTTGGAACGACGTCTTCTGCTTCGCGCAGGATGAACTCGGCATTCTCCGCGGCACCATCCGCGCCACCGTCCTGATCGAGACGATTCTTGCCGCTTTTGAAATGGACGAAATCCTTTACGAGCTGCGGCAACACTCTTCGGGCCTAAACTGCGGCCGTTGGGACTACATTTTCAGCTTCATCAAGAAGTTCCGGAACCACCCGGAGTTCGTGTTGCCCGACCGCTCGACGGTGACGATGGAAAAGCATTTCCTGAAGTCTTATGTGGACCTGCTGATCCGGACCTGCCACCGCCGCGGCATACACGCCATGGGCGGAATGGCGGCACAGATTCCCATCAAGAACGATCCCGCGGCCAACGAAAAGGCGCTCGACAAGGTGCGCCAGGACAAACTCCGTGAGGTCCGTGCCGGACACGACGGCACATGGGTGGCCCATCCCGGCCTAGTGCCAGTCGCCAAAGAAATCTTTGACGCACACATGAAGGAAGCCAACCAGATCGGCTGCCGCCGCGAAGACGTGCGCGTCACCGCCAAAGACCTGCTTGCCGTTCCGGAAGGCCAGATCACCGAGGAAGGTCTGCGCTGGAACGTTGATGTGGGCTTGCAGTATCTGGAGTCGTGGCTGCGCGGGTCGGGCTGCGTTCCCATCTACAACCTGATGGAAGACGCTGCCACCGCCGAAATCTGCCGCGCCCAGGTATGGCAGTGGGTGCGCCACCGAGCCCCGCTCAGCGATGGCCGTCCCGTGACCCAAGAGATGGTCCGCCAGGCGATTGCGGAGCAGAAAAACAAGCTGAAGGGCAGCCGCATGGCAGAAGCGGCCGAGATCTACCAGCGCATGATGACCAGCCCGGATTTCGCGGACTTCCTGACTTTGGTGGCTTATGATTACATCGACTAGGAATACGCAGAACGCCGGCGTGCAAGATGAGCCCCAACTCCACCGAGATCTCGGATGAGTTTCTAGCGCAGCTCAAGGAGGACCTGGTGTGCCGCCGCGTAGGACGCGGCTTGGCGCGCCTGGAAGAGCGCCGTGGCCTGCTGACCTCGTTCGATCCAACGCAAAGAAACGCCGGGGCCTTTGCCGGCTATCTGGCACAGTGGGTGGACGTCGGCTACCAGCGTCCCAGCCTGGTCAAGAAGATTGTCGCCCGTTTCTCCAAAGCTGTGCGTGCCCGCTTGCCTCTGCATGACTACCTGTATTTGCGTATGGCGGAAGGCATGGTGGCGATGGCCGAAGAGTCAAAGGATGAGGCCCTTCGGCACTGTGATTTTGTCCTGAGTCTGGCGGCGGAGACCGACGACAACGAACTCCTGGCCATCGCCAATTTCTGGAAGGCCCGCTGCCTGCGCATGAAGGGAGAGTACGACCAGGCACTTGCGTTTGCGGTTAAGGGCAGGGAACTCGCCTCCGATCTCGGCCATCAACCGATGGCCGCAGTCATGCGCGTGCTGGAGAGCTGGCTCTTCTTTCAGAAGGGAGACGCGAAGCTGGCCATCGACATCCTGCAAGAGGCCGAAGCCATCCTCAGCCAGACCGATGATTTCCTCACCCTGGGCAACATTCAGTCCTCGTATGGCCGGATTGCGCGCCGCCAGGGACGCTACCAGCATGCCATTGACAGTTTTGCCCGGGCTATCGCGCAGTACAAGAAACGGGACCCGCTGCATCGCAACGTGGCGCGCTCACTGAACAACATGGCGTACGTCAAGCGCCTCATCGCCCTGCAATTGCGACGTAAGATCGATGCCGACGCGGCCCGCCGCCGCAAGGCCGCCACCCACGGTCGTGCCGGCAATGGCCAGGGCAAGTCGCAGTATCGCAGCCGCTTTGAACAACTTCGCCAGGAGGCTCTGGCCGAACTGGCCGAGGCTGCCGCCATCTACGAGCAGTATGAAAACCACCACGGCCTGGGCAGCGTGCACCTGAACTACGCCTATCTCCATCTGGACAACGGCGATCTCGAGCATGCCGAGTCCGCGGCGAAGACCGCCTTTCGCCTGGGCGAAGAAAAGCGTGACCATATCCTGATGGCGCGAGCACGCCTGCTGCTCTGCATGATTGAAAACTCCCTGGTGGAGGAAGGAATCGGCGAAAGCACTGAGCCCGGCAGCCACGCCCGCCTGGCTCAGGATTTCGCTCACGAAGCCATTGAGCTGGCCAGACACACCCAGAACCGGCGTCTACTGGCCCATACCAACGTTTGGCAGGGCCTGACCTACTGCAATCGCTTCTTTGACGATCCGGATGCGGCACGGCGATGCTACGACCAAGCCGTGACGCTTACCAAGGGCGACCACACCGACAGTGCCTGGGAAGACCTGCAAATGCTGAAGGCCAAGGTCTTGCGGGGCGGCAGCGTGAATCCCACTTTGCGCGCCTGGTCACAGGGCTCGGTTGGTGACAAGACTTTCCAGCAGATTACTGAGGAATTCGCCGAGCTGATCATTCCCAAAGTCTGGGAACGCGAAGGCCGCAAGGTTTCCCGTGTGGCGGCACGCCTTTCTGTATCCCCGAAGAAAGTCCGGCGTATCCTGAGCCGTGTGGGACGGCGAAAGCCGCGGGGAGAGTAGGTGTCCTCCGCCAGGCCGGGGCGGAGCCTGGCAGATCTCACTTCCAACTCCACTTGCAATACCAGAGACACCAAGAGTGCGAATGCCGGCCCACTCTGCCTCGAGGGCAAATTGAGGCCGACATCCGGCGCCTGCGGTTATTTGGACTGTAGAGTCTTGATATAGGTGACCAGGTTCGCAACCCGCTGATCCACTTCAGCTTCATGGCCCTCGCTGATTGTCCGGAACAGTTTCCCCCAGACCGGCATATCCTTGCTGCCGTGCGCCGCCACCTGGGCATCGCCGCGAATGGCAGAGCCGACCTTGAATGCGGGATACGTTCCTCCGTTGTTCTTGCTCAATGCGGTGAGGTCGACGGGTGGGTTCTTCAGAGCGTCGGCCGCCGGGCCGTTGCCTTTACCGTCCGTGCCATGGCACACGGCGCAATAGTTGACGTACATCTCTTTGCCCGAAACGGGTGACGTCTTCCGAATGGGCACGTGCTGGATGACTTTCGCGGGCTGTTCCTGCGCTCCGGATATGAGCGCGAACCCAGCCACAAGCATCAGCATCTGGATGACTCTTCGCACGAGCATAGATGTCTCCTTGCACGACATGACGTGCAGTGAAGCGCAATTTCTTTTTGACTTCGAAAACGGCAACGATTGTATACCACCTGGCAACTTCGTCATATTGATGGTTACTGTTCGCTCCTGGGCTGGCCTCTTCTGCTCTGGCAAGCAGAGTTCGACAGTGCCCCTGCCCAGCCAATCAGTGGTAGGTACTGCGTCAGGCGGAAAACCGCTTTTGACCACGACCTCGCGGGGGGAGTAAGGTTATACGTCCAAAGCCATGGCCAGATAACCATGAGAATCGAATCCCGCTTCCGAACTTTTTACCGTGGCGATGCGCGCCCGTGCAACGGGGTCAAATCCCTATTGTCCCGGCATAGCCGTCTTTTCGGAAAGTCCGTGGCGCGTCAAAACCCAGCGATCATGGACACTGCACGATTCCCCGCCTCATAGGATAGGTCCGTATGTCCCAAATGCGTAAAGACATTTTCACCGACCGCTGGGTGATCGTGGAGCAGAATTGCGGCGTCCAATTAGGCGACTTTCATTTCGAGAAATTCAGAAGTGGCACGGGCTTCTGTCCATTCTGTGAGGGCAACGAGGCAGCGACACCGCCGGAAGTGTTTGCCATCCGAAATCCAGGGTCTGCTCCAAACGGGCCAGGATGGTCGGTTCGAGTGGTGCCCAATTCCCAACCGCGGCTGAGGATCGAAGGCGAAGTGGGACGGCGCGCCGAGGGCCTACACGACCTGATGAATGGAGTGGGTGCCCACGAGATCATTGCCGAGACTGCGCGGCATGAACGTAGCCTGCATGAACTGGAAATTGAAGAAATTTCCGGCGTCATCAGAGCTTACATCGCTCGCATCGTCGATCTTGAAGGCGACCGGCGTTTGCGCTATGTGTTGATCTTCAAGAACTACGGTGCAGGAGCAGGCGCGCACAGCATTAGTCATTCCATCTCGCAGCTGATGGCTCTCCCGGTAACGCCACGCGCAATCAAGACGAAACTGATGATCGCTCGTGACTACTTTGCTCTTAAGGAGCGCTGCATATACTGCGATGTGCTCCAGCAGGAGTTAAAGGCAGGGAAGCGGGTGATTGCCGAAAATCAGGATTTCCTCGCATTTGCTCCTTTTGCATCGCGCTTTCCCTTCGAAACGTGCGTGCTCCCAAAACTTCATAGCAGCACCTTCAGCCGGATGGGTGCAGCCCAAATTGAAAACCTGGCGCGGATTCTGCGCGATGTATTGCAGAAATTGGAGCGGCGCATGGACGGGCTGCCCTACAACCTATCCCTCCACGACCGCCCCTTTCCTCGTCGGAGAGAGGGCTATTGGAAGACCATCGAGGATGACTTCCATTGGCACATAGAGATCTTGCCCCAGGTTGTTCAAATTACTGGGTTCGAGTGGGCCTCTGGATTCTTCTATAATCCGGTTCCGCCGGAAGTGGCTGCCCGCCATCTTTCGCTTGTTTCTTCTGTCTGACCTTAGAGACTGCGTCCCCCAGGGACCCTGCGCCCCGGGGCACAATTGTGGTACCCATTCTTCACGAAAATTCGGGTTTTGCCGGCCATTCTCCGGGTTGTAGCCAGTGAGTTCAATCACATCTCTGGGTGACGAAGAGCACCGCAGTTTCTACAGGAACAGGACAATATCAAGGGTGCAAGGGGAAGTCCGGGACCTTCCTAGGAGCAGAGCTCCCGGGGGGAGGTATTTATGACAACATTAATTCTTCTCGCAATCGCCGTGGTGGCTGTGATAGGCGGCCTGTTTCTTTCCCGCATCATTCCGGCGGTGCAGGCCTATTTCGCCTACCGTGGCAAGCGCGTCATAACCTGCCCGGAGACGCTCACTAAAGAAGCCGTGGATGTGGCAGCGAGGAAAGCGGCCACCTGGGCCTTTGTCGGTGAGCCGGTCCTTCGCTTGGATCAATGCTCTCGCTGGCCGGAGCGTCAGAACTGCGGCCAGGAGTGCCTGGAGCAGATTGAGGCCGATCCCGAGAATTGCCTGGTCTGGAACATGGTGTCGAATTGGTACGAAGGCCAAGAGTGTGTGTATTGCCACAAGCGTTTTGAACGGCTCCACCATCTCGACCATGCCCCGGCCCTCATGGGGCCTGATCACAAAACGAAAGAGTGGAATCAGTTTCGACCGGAGCAGCTTCCAGAATTGTTTTCGACCTATAAGCCTGTCTGCTGGGGTTGCCATGTTTCGAAGACGTTCCGACAGGAACACCCAGAATTGGTGGTGGAACGCAAGCGGTAAGCAACTGTTTGGAGCAAGAACTCAGAAAAAGGAGGTAATCTCCCATGTTTGAACAGGAACTTGAGATGGAAGAACGGGAAGCTTCCTCTGTTCCTTTACTGCTGATCGTGGCCCTCATCCTGGCGATCGTCGGTATCACCGGGTACTACGTTTGGCAGTATCGGCAGGTGCTTACGCCAGAAGAGGCAGCTCTGGTCATCAACGATATAGAGGGACAGAAGGCGGCCACGATTCATGTTCACGTCGGGAATGTGACCGCCAGTGTGGATGTTAAGCCGCGCGATCCAAATTATCGTCTGCTAGAGATGGCTGGTTTCCTGAAATTGGGGAAAGACCAAGGCCGTACTACTCCGGTGACGCTCACCCCCACGGGTGAAAAGCAATTGCAGCAGATTACCGGCGTATTGAAGACGAGCGAGAAGGACGGTACCGAAACCTATACGGTGCCAATTGCCGACCGCAAGTTGGTCGAGATCTCCCGCATCACCATGACCGATCCGAGCCACGCGAACGTAGACTTCACCTGGAAGTGGGAGCCGAATCAGTTAGGCGAGGCCTTTGATGCTTCCGGCCCGCTGGTCAAGAGCTTCAATACCTGGGAGCGCGGGGCCCTGATCGACAAGTACGGCGCCAATTTTTATCACGGCAATCCGACCAAGACTACATTAGCTTTGGCGAAGGTTGGAAAGCGCTGGGAGATTGCGCCAGACTGATGCCGGACGGTCTGTTCGAGCCTGCGCCCAAAGCGGATGCACGGCGATGTCCTGAACGCAATCGGCCAAGGGGGCTCGCCATGGCATCGAGTACTCTCACGGTTATTGATATTGGCGCCGACACAAGTTATCAGGCACCGATCACCGATCCAGAACAGAGGGTCGTCCGTCCCCACCGGGTCTATACGGGACACGAACTACGGCAATCTAGTTCCTATTGGAGATCGCGTGCCGAATGTTGCACGCGACCGGCGTGAGCCGAAATCCGCCGTAGCCAATGAATAGCAGAGAAGGCGTACCTGGTCGCTGCACTGCCACGTTCCCACCACCTTCATCCCACCGCTTCGGCTGCTGATTTCTCTCGGGCTGGGCCATCCACATTTGATCTGAGCGGCGACGGGGCACTCCTGCAACGGAGAGACGGGTAAATGAGTCACACACCACCATGCCATTGATGCAAACAGGCCTTCCCTGTAGCGCCAGAAGACAATCTTGCTTCAAGTGACCAGCAACATTTACTGGCGCCGGGAGTGTGATTGTCATCACGAAAAGAGGTGACCTCACGCACCGCGCGAAAGGAGCACAGGATGGAGAATTTGGGTGAGGTAAGGTGTCCATTTGGAGGCCATCCATGCCAACCGCAACCGGGGTCCGAGAGCCCCAGACTGAGAATCCGGTCGAGGTTAGGGAAGAGGTCGGAGTTCCGCAAAAACAGGGGACAGAAAAAATTCCTGGCCCGCCATACCAGCGGCCGCTGTTTGCGGATAGCCTCTTGGATGCAGGCGATCAGGAACGAAAGCGACGCAAATACGCGGCGGTGATCTCGTTCACGGTTCAGTGCCTAGTGATCAGCATCCTGATAGTCGTGCCTCTCATGTTCACCGACGTGCTGCCGAAGCAGCAGTTGCTGACCTACCTGCTGGCCCCGCCACCTCCGCCACCCCCGCCTGCGGCGCAGGCCGTAGCCAAGGTCGTGCGGCAGATCCAGAGTGAGTTATTGAACGGTCAGTTACGCACTCCCAGCCGAATTCCCGAGAAGGTACAGATGATCCGTGAAGAGGAAGCGCCCCCACCCCTGTCCGCCATGGGTGGCGTTGTAGGAGGAGTGGCAGGAGGTATCCCCGGTGGGCAACTGGGCGGGGTAATTGGTGGCATTGTTAACCAAACTTCGATCTTGGCGGCCGTGCCGAAGCTAGCTGCATTACCGCCCAAACGAATTCGTGTTTCGCAGGGGGTCACCCGGGGATTGCTGATTCAGAAGATCGAACCCAACTATCCGCCCCTGGCGCGGCAAGCCCGAGTACAAGGCGAAGTTGTATTGAAGGCGATTGTTAGCAAGGAAGGCGAGATCAAAGAGCTCGAGCTTGTCAGTGGCCATCCCATGTTGGCGCCAGCTGCAATCGAGGCAGTCCGGCGATGGCGTTACCGGCCGTTCTTGTTAAATGGAGAGCCCATAGAAGTAGAAACGCTGGTTACCGTTATATTTCGGATCTCCTAAGGGCGTGCCATGGTCTGTTGAGCGGACTGCTCGGTCTTGAGGAAGGAAGGTTAACCATGGAAGCCCCACAAAAATATCGCGTCGCTGCCTGGTGGAGCTCTGGAAGAACTGGCTTGGCAAAATCCAACTCCGCTCCAAACGTGATTCACTTCACCGCGCCACCGGAGTTTGGCGGCCTCGAAGGCAGATGGACACCCGAAGACCTGTTGCTCAGCGCGGTTGCGAGTTGCTACACGACTACCTTCCAGGCCTTGGCGGAGCACTCAAAACTGGAGTATGCCGATTTGGAGGTGGAGGTGGAGGGATCGGTTCGCAAGGCTGATTCTGGCTACTCCTTCAACGAAATTGCGATCCGTCCGAACCTGACTATTTCCAGCGGCCAGGACCAGACGCGTGCCCTGCATTTGCTACAGAAAGCCAAGGCTGTGTGCCTGGTCGCGCGCGCCCTTGCCGTGGAACAGAGGTTTGAACCACGGGTGCAGGTGGGCGAATCGCGAGTGGAATATTGCCAGGCTTTGCCGGCGGTCTGACGGCTTGCACCTGCAAGATCGGAAGTTCGCCTCCCACGAAGGGCACGGTCTGGAAATCTGACCCCCTTACGACCAACTAGAGCGAGGTTACGCCATGATCAAGCAACATGATAAACAGATGATCATTTGTCGCAAACTTAGAGAACTCGGCTATGCTAACGCGCGGCACATAAGGCTGTATGGGGAGGACTTCCTTCTGATCTCAGATCCTATTCCCGACGGTGACGGGTTTGCTGTTGAAGGCATCGCTCGCAGGTCAGGAAAATCGAGATATCTCCGCATTCCACTGTCGGTAGTGCATACATTGAGGCAGGAACTTAAACTCGAAGCGGAGCTCGACCTTGTGGCCTGATCGCGGTTCTTCCGCTGGGCCGCTTTCCAAGTAAAACACCTGGCCGAGGTTAGCCTCTACCATAACGGGCTCGTCGCGCCCGCCTCATGCGGGGTGTCTTCCGCGTCCTCTCGCGCCGGGCAAGCTTTCAAGCGGAATCACAACACAGAGTCCGGCAATAGGGTCAGCGCTCTTCCATAGCATCCGCCGGATCGGATCTCAGCAACCGGACGGTCTGATCGACTCCTGTCACAAAAGAGTAACCGTAGCACGCGCCAGCAAGAGCATTTGCTGCGCAGGCATGCGGATCGTTGGTAGGGGGCTTCCTAGATCAAGTTCATCGTGATGCTAGTCGACGAGACCTATATATAACACCCACCCGGATTCATCGGATCATCGCTGATCACGGCACTGGACGATGTGAAGAATGTAGTCCAATCGTTCAAGGTATTGTGCGACGCCTACATGTTCAAGCCGTTCGACACCAACGAACTCCTCAATCATTTGACAAGGTTGGCGCTGGTATCGTAGGACCGCAATCCACGCCGGGCGGCGGCGAGGGCAAAGAAGGCGACCCCGACGCAGATCGCGCTGGCCTGGCTGCTTGCCCGAACACCCCGGATTGTCCCCATCCCTGGCACTACGAAGCTATATCGTCTCCAAGAGAACATCGGAGCCGTCGCAGGAGAACTTATGCCTGACGATCCGCGGGATATCGAGAGCGCGGCCTCAAAGATCACGATCCCAGAGGGACCGGTACCCCGACAGCCTGGAGCAATTGAGTCGTCGGTGAGCCCTAAAGTCGTGTAGAATTCTGTCGCAATTTCCCATCAACAAACAGGGAAATCTAAAGATGGAGACCAAAAGAGCCGGCTCGCAACCTTCCGCCAAGGGGCCATCAGAGTGGTTCACGGGCGCGGTACGCATCGATCCGCTTTTTCAGGCACCCGATCCGGCACTGGTTCAAGGCGCCAGCGTGACATTCGAGCCGGGCGCGCGGACGGCATGGCACGCGCATCCGCTCGGCCAGACTCTCATTGTCACGGCCGGCTGCGGTTTGGCACAGCGCTGGGAAGGCCCGATTGAGGAGATCCGACCGGGCGATGTGGTCTGGTTTTCGCCCGGCGAGAAGCACTGGCACGGGGCTGCGCTGACTACGGGCATGACGCACATCGCCATTCAGGAGAAGAAAGACGACAAGGTAGTTGAATGGATGGAACCGGTCAGCGAGGAACAATATCGCGCCCCGAGATGAGGGACATTTTGATGAGCAATAAGCCAACCCGAAACGATGCTCTAAGAGACAGCCTTTCCCGATCTCGCGAAATTAACATCACTGTGACCGGCAGAAAGTCAGGACGCGCCATCTCAATCCCGGTTTGGTTTGTACTGGAGGAGGACAAGCTTTATCTCCTCCCGGTGCAGGGGTCGGATACACAGTGGTACAAGAACGCGCTCAACCACCCGACGATTGGGATCGAGGCGCGCGGCGCAAAGGTTGAAGTTAAAGTTGTTTTGCTCACTGACGCCACAAGGGTGTCGTCCGTGGTCGAGAAATTCCGCGCCAAGTACGGGACCAGCGACGTAAAGCGGTACTATTCACAACTCGACGTTGCGGTCCTGGTTCAGTTGCCCGGAGCGCCCTCACGGCCGAAAAACGAGGCATTCTCGAAAGCGTGAAGGCCGACGGCAAGGTAGTGTCTTGGTGGGCGGCCATTGATACTAACGATTTGCTTAGGCGGTTCAAAATCCCGCCAGCGGGCCTCAGTACAGCACTTCTTTTTCACCCTTTTCGGAAATCATGTTCTGGAACTGGGTCACAATTTTGTCCCGTCGCGCCATGACGGCCTTCACTTCATCTTTGGAGAGATACCCCTTGGTCCTGGTCGCTACTTCGTTCGCGTCCAGTGCTTTCAGCTTCTCGAATAACTGCCGGTCGCAGCGCACCAGGTCTTTGCTGTTTCTCAACTCCTTGTAGGTTCGAAAGGCTCGGCTGAAATCGACCCTCCAAATCTTGAAGTCCTGACCGATCAGCACGTTGGTGAGATTTGGATCGTCATCGTAAACCAATTGGTCGAAGACTCGTACCTTGTACATCTGATTGTTCCAGGCATCCGGATCGGGAGGCGCTATGTTCTGTTTGATGCGGTCTGCTTCATCCATCTTTACCGGCAACCACCAGCTCAGCGATCCGGCACTGCCGTGCCATGATCGCTCCACATACACAGGCACCATGTCATCCAGGCCAACCAGTTCGGCCAAAGCATAGGCGGCAATGTTGTACTTGTACGAATCTACGAAGTTCATTTCCACCCGGCCGCTCGCCATAGTCACGTTGGTCTTGTGTTCGTCGATAGCCTGGAAGGAAGCATCATGGGTCAGCGTGCCATCGCTCAGAGTAAGCCGCCAGGGCTGGGTAATGCCTTTGGTGGATTGCTTGCCGCTGATGATTTTGGCGGTGAGGAGGAAATGCCTGATCTGTTCCTTGGTCAGCGCAGTCTCATCCGCTGCGTTGACGAGATTTGGGGAGATCAAACATGCCGCTACCAGGATGACCTTCCACCACGGTCGACGAAGTAAGTACATCGGTAACCTCCCTCGAACCGGATTCCTTTTTCCGGCTTCCTGAAAATTCACTCCTTCGCGACCAATGCCTCGAGACGCAGTTTGGCTGCCCTGGCGGTCTCCCGCAGCAGTGGATCCGAATCGCTCAGGCAGCGATTCAATTGATCTTCCAAGGATCGCAAACCAAATGCACCCACGGCATACGCGCCGCAGGACCTTAGCCAGGGGTCGTTGCTGGCCACCAGGGCCGCGACGGCTTGTTCCTGGTTTTCGATTTTGGTCTGCACTAATCGTTGGGCGCGATCCGCGCGCTCGTGCACGGTAACCTTACTGTCCAAGAGCGGCACCAGTACTTCCCGTAACTGAGGCTTCAAGACGTTATCCAGGAATTCCAGCGCATTGTCGTGAACGGCTATGTTCTTGGATTGCAGACCCAGATGAGCGCTGTGCACATCGAGATGAGGATACAGCAGGCCCAGCACGCGGAAGATTCGCTCCAATTCCTGTTGCATGGACTCGGTCAAGGCGCGCGCCACGGGATTATCGTCTTCTATGGTCCCCAGTTTGTCGAGAATCTGGTAGGAGCGGTAGTGTCCGAGGATTTCGGCGGCCAGCACGGTTTCCAACATCTGGGTGTCAGTTTCGATCTCAGGGTGGAGGCGTTGCAGCTTGTTCAGGGAGCTGATAATGCGGAAACGTAAGGTAGTATCGCTTTCCAGAAGATTTTCCATGAGCACCTGCGCCGCCGCCAGCGTGCCAATCCTCACCATGATGCTGGGGATTTCGCGTCGCACCTCGATGGCCACCGAGGTGTCCGCGAGATGGTCGCGCAACGCCCCAACGATGGAGTCCCCGAACTCTCCTAGCGCCTTGGCAGCTTCGGCACCCAGCTCATGATGCGACAACCGGTCCAGTAGGTCGGGCACCAACCGGCGTTTGCGCAGCTTTCCCGCGGACTGGATGGCTTCCCGCGCGACCACGGGGTCGGGGTCGGCCAGCAGATTCGAGAGCAGCGGATCAAAGCAGTCCGGGAGCTCGCCCAGCAAGCGGGCCGCCTCCGCCCGGTGACGCTGCCGTTCCGGAGAGGGCTCGCCGACCATGCTGGTCAGAATCTGCTGCGCGGCCTCCAGGATCTGGGTCTCGCCCGGCCGCGCCAGAAATGCCACCACCGCAGAACTCACGGAGAAGTCGGCAAAGTCGCCCTCGTCCTGCATCAACTCCAGTGGATCAACGTGGGCATGGTGCGTAAGGTAGAGCAAAGCCTCAGTGCGCACATTGAGGTCCGGATCCCGCAGCAAGGCTTCAATCTCCGGCCGCACCGTCTTGTCCCCTGTTTCGGAGAGAATGGCGATTGCCTTCTGCCGGACATCGGGCGACGAATGGTATAGCAAGCCCCGGACTACCGGGTGTGCGGCCCTATGCCGTTCCACTTCAAAAAGGCTGAGGGCATAGAGGATCTCCTTGGGATCGGAGGCGGAGAGATTCGTCGCCAGCAACTCCGCCGTCGAACGGTCCAGCACGGAGTGAGAGGCGTGCTCCACGTCCACTCGATGTTGCGAAATACTCTCCTTCAGGGTAGCGACATACTGCCGGCGAGCCACCGCCACCGCCACCAGCCAACCGCTGACAAACAGCAGCGCAATCCAGCTGATTTGGCGTGCCGGCCAATGCAGAGTAGTGGCGAAAATCAGGACCACCAATCCCGACAAGCCATCACCCAGCCGCCAAATTACGGTATCGATAAACCATTTGACCTGGAGCTTGATCCGGCTAGGGAGCGGAAGATAGAGCAATTCGGTGGTGGACTTATCCAGGGAATAGCGCTGCACCTGGTCGCCAGCTTTCAGCGCAACTACCGCGCTCAACGTGCCAAAGACCAGCAGCCCTGCTGAACCCAGCCATACCGTGACGGGGAGCATGAACAGCGCTGTACCGATGCCAAACTTGCGCAGAAATCTACTGGTGAACAGCAGTTGGAACAACAACGATAGTATGCCGGCGTAAAAGTTGAAGTCGCCGTAGAAAGCAGCTATAACGTCTTTCTTCACCAGGAACTGCTGCATCAGGGCGAGGAACTGCCAGCCTGTGAGTGTGGTCACCAGAGATGAAATGCAGATGACGGCGGCGATGGCCCTCAAGTAGGAGGAAGAGAACACCAGCCGCATGCTGGAAAAAATATTTCGCGGGCCAGATTCGGCCGATCCCTCCGTCATGCCATGCGCCCCGCCGACGGCGACTTGCCCACTGCGCCAAATGAAGACGATCAGCCCGGTAGAAATCAACAGGAACAGGGCCATGCCCAGCAGGAGACTTTCCGTGCCGAACGTCCTGGCGATCGCTTTGGAGAAATAGCCGGCAAAGATCCAGCCCGCGATGGCGCCCCCGCCCACCATCCCGAAAACCCGCTTGGCCTCGCGAGTGGTAAGAACATAGTTCGCCAAAGTCCAGATCTGGGTCGGCGCCAGCACGCCAAAGACTTTCACCCAGATGTAAAACGCCGGAAACAGCCAGGCCAGGTGGGGGCGATAATGGGCCAGGGCCCAGAATATTGTGCAATTGCTGGCGAAAAATATCGTGCTGCCGATCAACAGGCCCTGCAAAGCGACTCGCCGCGCGACGAGCACGTAGCCCGCGACCACCAGGGCCACGATTACGGAACTGGAAATATCGGCGTAGGCAAGCTGTCTCGCCTGGAAGCGCGACAGGAAGAGTGCGGCACCCGCCACCTTGCCGATTACGTAGCTGCTGATCACCAGGAACAAACAGGCGCATAGCAGCGTACCTCGCCCCAAATCGCCGGAGTGGATATTCAGCGCGCGTTCGATCCACTTCTTCATTCGTGGAAGGCTCTCTCTGCTCACGGCTCCTATTGTGGCGGGGGCGCCATGGCCCCACAGACGCCACTCACCGCAGGCAAGACTTCAGGCTTTCCCGATGTTCTGGTCGTATCTTCGACCCCGGCAGCTGCCTTCTCGGGCGAAGCGGCGGGGTCGATCAGCACTACCTGCTGGTCCATATATTTGGCGGTGAACCGGGAATCGCCGCAGATTTCCAGGGCGGACGCCCTGCCCCCGGGGTAGTAACTGCTGAGCATGCCGGTGTCGATCAGGAACACCTTATCCCCAAAGCGAGGCTTGATACGCCCACTCCGCTGAACCGTATGGCCTACGACGATATGCGCTACCTTGTAGGCGTCCAGGACCTTGTCGACCTGCGCCGTGCCCTCAGCGTCGCTCCACTGGTCGTAGCCACGAAACCATAACGGTCCATCGGGCTTGACGCTCAACCACTCCCCGTACTTCAGGAAGTCCAGGATCTTGGCCTGCCGTTCCTGGCTTGCCGGAACACGCGACTTGCGCTCGGCGATGACCTCGGCCTGTGCCGCAAAGGTGATCTCCTGCATATTGAAGAACGGCAGGATTACTCCTTCGTTTTGCAGGTACTGTGTCACCGCGTCGAACGATTGGATTTCCTCGTGGATTCGCTTGTTCACCGCATCCACTTTCATCTTGGCCAGGTCGGGATGGATGCCTCCATGCAGGAAGATCTCTCCTCCAATTTCGGCCAAGGCGTTGTGGCCGCGCAGCCACTTGCCGTATTCTCCCTTGGGGCTGAAGGCCCCGCGTTGCTCAACGTAACCCAGGGGATGCCTCGCCATCCACTCTGCTTCAGTCAACTCCATGGGTTGGGAAAGCTCGGCGACTAACTCGGGGTGCTTGTTGCGCCATTTTGCGTACTCTTCATAGGCAGACTTTTGCCGTTTCTCGGAATTGCTGTCGGCAAAGCTGGCATAGTTCACGGGTGTGACGTAACGCAAATCACCCATGATGTTCATCATTTCGTGATTGCCGAGCAGGCTCACCACCCGGCCGCCGGCCTGGCCGGCTTCTTTCTCCAGCGCCATCAAAAGATCCATGACCTCGCGCGGCTTGGGTCCACGATCCAGGAGGTCTCCAACCTGCACCAGCGTGGTCTTACCTCCGGTCCAGTGATCTTGCTTGTCTATGAGACCGATGTGTTGAAGAAGGGCGACGAAGTCGTCAAAATCGCCGTGAACATCTCCGATGGCGACCACGGCTTCGGAGGGTTCGGAGGATGTTTTCCTTGGATTCGCCCAGGCGAACCCGACCGACAGAAGTAACACGAACAGAGAAATGCAAATGCGGCGGGAACAAATCCAGAACGGAGGGCTGACCATTCTCATGCCTCCTACAGCCAAGCCCTGCCGGATTTGAACGAAACGGTTGAGTTCCGCAGGACGTCCTCTCGTGCGGTGCATCTTAGGCTGACAAAGTTAAATAAGTCAACAAGTTGAAAAAAACGGGTAGTCCCGCGGTCCGGAACCCGCAAAGGCACGCCGACTAAAGGGCCTTGATACCGAGATCGCGGAGGAAAAGCGGGAACTACCAGCGAACTTCCACACCACGCCTCCCACCATTCCGGTCCCAATGGCGTGGTCCACTATCCATAACCTAAGCGCTATGTATCCTGCTCCTTAACTACATGCCGGTGAGCCGTTTCGAGATCAGGTTGGCATGGAGCACGCCTTCTTTGTCCCAAGTGCCGGTACAGATCACCCGGTCACCGTCCTTGACATCGTCGGAGGTAATGTCATTGACCTTTTTGCTGCCATGCTCCTGACTGACCCAGCGCGTCGAGGCGTCGTACATAACGGTCCGTTCGTCCGACGAACCCACCTTGCGCACGGTCAGGGTGGATTTGTCCTTACTGCTTCGCACGACGTGGCCCTCCCAACGCGCTTCCTTCGCCATCTTTTCTTTGGCTGGAGCGTCCTGGGCGAACACCGCCGTTACCAGCGGGAAGGCAAGAACCGAGGCGAGTAACAGAACCAGTATCTTCTTCAGCATATCTTTCTCCTTATTCACCGGCTCCTTATTCACCGGGCTGCCGGGAGGATTTGGTTTATGACGGAAACATGGCCCTGGCCCAAGAAAACAAGCCGCGCTCAACCTTATGTTTGTGATTCAGTACAGTACCTCGCTCTCGCCTTTTTCCGCGATCAGCTTCTGGAACCGCTCCACTATCTGGTCCCGTCGCTGCATCACCGCTTTCACTTCCATCTTGTTGAGGTAGTGCTTAGTCTTTTCCTGCAGTTCGTTGCCGTCCAGCGACTTCAGTTTCTCAAACAAGTGCCGGTCGCACCGGACCAGGTCGTCGGGGCTTTTTACCTTTCCTTGAAGGCGAAAGGATCGGGAAAAGTCAACTCTCCAGATCTTCCAATCCTCACCGATCAAGACGTTGGTCAGGTTGGGATCGGTATCTAAGACGAGTTGATCGAAGACCCGAATCTTGTACATCTGATTGTTCCACGCGTCCGGATCCGGGGGCGTCAAATTCTGCCTGTGGCGCTCCACCTCATCCATCTTTACCGGCAACCACCAACTGAGCGAGCCTTCCTCGCCTTTCCATTTGCGATCGACATACACCGGCAGCATGTCGTCTATGCCAAGCATCTCCGCCAGCGTATAGGCAGCGATGTTGTACTTGTAGGAATCGACGAAATTCAGCTCAGTGCCGGAAGCAAATTCCATGCTTTGCTTGTGTTCATCAACCGACTGGAAGGAACCGTCATGGGTCACGGTGCCGTCGGAGAGCGTAAGCCGCCACGGGTTGGTGATGCCCTTCTTGGACTGGACACTTTTAATCACTTTGGCGGTAAGAAGGAACTGCTTAATCTGGTCCTTGGTCAGGGTGGGTTGATCTGAGGCAACCGCGAAAAGCTGGCAGGCCAGACACGCCACCACGGCCAGAATCAGGCTGCGGCACGGAAGGCGAAGTACGTTCATAGAAAACCTCCCCGGCTAACCGGTCGAAGTCTACTCCATTTACGCCCCGATGGACAAATAAAAGGCAACGGGCTGTCGCGCCATCCCATGACAGAACTGCTGCGTGACTGTCCCCAGGGCGTCAGCACCTCTTCCACCTCCTGGTTCTAGGGTATTTTGCCAAGGGTATTGTTCTTTTCCGTCCGTGGGGCTATTGTTCTTGCCGCAACACCTGATCTCTCCGATGAAATAAGGAGGAAGTCTCATGGGGAAGAAGCTACTCGCTGTACTGTTCGCGACTGTACTTGCCCTTCCGCTGTCAACGGCAGTGTTCGGGCAAGAGGCTCCGGCCAAGGAGAAGATGGCGAAGGAGGGCCGCTGGGAGGGCACCGTTGTGAGAAGCGATTCGGACAAATCCACGTTGACTGTACGTAAGGTGGGATCGTCCAACGCCGAAATGACCATAATGTACGACAGCTCAACGAAGTGGGTCAGTCAGTACCACGGCGACAAAAAGGTCAACGACATCGATCCAACCCAAGTTAAGGATGGAGATCGCGTAATCTGCAAGGGCACCTGGGAAAAGGCTGGCGTACTCCATGCCACTCTAATCTCTAAGCGGCTCTCCCACTAGATGAGGATGGCAAAGCGGGCGGCCCGGCCGCCCGTTTTTTTTATTGATGGTCACGGGGCTAACGACCTGCCATTCTTTACTCTCCATCCCAATTCGTAAAAATTCGAATCTTGCTTTGATCACAGGTTATCCTGTCAGCGGGCGATCGACCAGCGACGGCCGCTCGCCCGGGGCAAGCGAATATGGTTAGACGACGTGAGTTTCTCAATGCGCTGGCGGTTGGGGCGGCGGGTCTGGCCGTACGGGGGACGGCAAAGAGTTATGGCCAGATTCTCGGCTCCAACGATCGCCTGAATTTTGCTCTGATAGGTCTTAACGGGCGCGCGTACGCTCATCTTTCAGCGCTCAAGGCGAACCGGAGCGCCGCCCGCATTTCGCACGTCTGTGATGTAGACAGCAATATACTCAAGAAGTTCGCCGATAGCGTGCAGCAGGAGATGGGAGAGGCTCCTGCGGCGGACAAAGACTTTCGCTCGATTCTCCAGCAGAAAGATGTGGACGCTATCACCATCGCCACTCCCGACCACTGGCATACGCCGATGGCGATTGCCGGGTTACAGGCCGGGAAGCACGTCTTTGTGGAGAAGCCATGCAGCCACAACCCCGCCGAGGGGGAGATGCTGGTGCAAGCCCAGCAGAAATATCGCAAGCTGGTGCAGATGGGCACCCAGCAGCGTTCTTCGCGGCACACCATCGAGATTATCGAAAAAATTAGCCAGGGCATCATCGGCCGGCCGTACTTTGCTAAAGCGTGGTACAGCAACGTTCGGAAGTCGATTGGCACAGGCAAGGAAGCCCCGGTGCCGCCCCAGCTTGATTGGGACCTCTGGCAAGGCCCGGCGCCGCGGCGCCCATATACCGACAATGTGCAACCCTACAACTGGCATTGGTTCAGAATCTATGGGACCGGCGAAGCGCTCAATAACGGCACCCACGAGGTGGATGTCTGCCGCTGGGCCCTGGGCGTCGATTATCCGAAGCGGGTCACTGCGTCAGGCGGCCGATACCACTTTAAAGATGACTGGCAGTTTTACGACACGCTGCTGACCAGCTTCGAGTACGAAGACAAGATGATTACCTGGGAAGGGAAGAGCTGCCAGGGAATGAAATATTACGGCCGAGATCGTGGCTCGACCATCATGGGTACCACCGGCACAGTGCTCGTCGATCGCGACGGCTACGATATCTACGATCTTAAAGGAAACAAGACGAAGGAATTCCGGACGGGCAGTACAACGTCATCCACCGACCTACTCGGCCGGGACTCCATGACCGATGCTCACTTTTCCAACTTCATCGCGGGAATCCGCCAAGGTGAAAAACTCAATGCGCCGATTGCGGTCGGCAATGTCGCGGTCACCATGCTGCAGCTTTCCAACATCGCATGGGAGGTTGGCCGTGGGCTGCATCTCGACACCAGGGACGGGCGGATCCAGGACGATCCGGAAGCGATGAAAATATGGGGCCGCGAATACGAGGAGGGCTGGGCGCCGCATATCTGAGGTTGCAGCATCTCCTATCGAATATCGGGCAGGCAAATGCTCAGGATGTCCCACGACAAAAGGCGCTATTTGTCAGCAGAACCGAGGGTCTGGCCGCTATGACAAGAGTGTTGTCCCGTCGCAACTTCATTTGCTGCGGCGCGGCCGCAGGCGCGTTTGTGGCTTGCAGCAACGTCTTTGTACCGGCTGAGGAGCGGCCATCAGCAAAGCGGGCGGCGCCCATTCGGCTGGGGTTAGCCAGCTACACCTTCCGTAACTTCACTCGCGCCCAGACGATCGGTTTCATGAAGCAGCTTAATGTGTACGACCTCAATGCAAAGGATGTGAAAGATCATCTTCCGACCGATCCTCAAGAGGAAGCGGCCGCGCTGGCGGACTATTCCTCGGCGGGCGTCAGACTGCATGCCGCCGGCACTATCTATCTCGCGAAGGATGAAGACGCGGACATTCGGGCCAAGTTCGAATACTGTAAGCGCGCGGGGATCGCTGTCATCGTCGCCGGTGACTCCGCGTTGGAGACCCTGCCACGAATCGAGAAGTTCGTGAAGGAGTACGACATCCGCATCGCAATCCACAATCATGGGCCTGAGGATACGCTTTGGCGTTCGCCCCTGGATGTGTTGAAAGCGGTAGAGAGTCTGGATCCGCGTATGGGGGCTGCATCGATGCCGGGCATACTACGCGTGCCGGCACGGATGTGGCCAGGCGATCCGCCAAGTCGGACCGCGGTTGTTCAACGTGCACATGAAGGACCTGACGAGTTTTCAGGACAAAGAGAGCCAGGTCGCGGTAGGAGACGGCATCATGCCGGTAAGGAAGATGTTTGAGGCGCTCGTCGCGGCAAAATACAGAGGTTTCGTAGATCTCGAATATGAGATTCACCTCGACGATCCGATGCCGGGCGTAATCAGCAGCGTTGCTAATATGCGAGGCGTTCTGGCAGGCCTGGGATACGCCAGCTAGAATTTCAATCGGTGTCGATTCCTCAATTGATTTCCGGATCCTTCTGGCGCTGCAGTGCGTCTAACTTATCGAGAGCTCGTTTAACCGGGCGATTCGCGCCCTGGTGGCATACCTCCCGGTGCCCTGAACAGCATTGCGACGATTCTGGCCGCATCGCGGGTCCGGGTCGCCGCATTTGCTGGCGGAGGGAAGATCGTGCCTCATGCCGTGACCGATACCGATGTTCTGATCGTGGGCGCCGGGCCCGTCGGACTCTTTCTGGCGAATGAGTGCGCTCGCCGCGGCCTGAGATGGTGGCTCGTCGAGAGCCGCTCCACGCAGTCGGAGCATTCGAAAGCGCTGGCAATCTTTCCCCGGACCCTCGAGATATTCGACATGGCTGGGGTCGTTGATCCATTTCTCGAGAAGGCCAACCGTGTCACATCAGTGGCCGTAATAACCCATGGACGGACGCTCGCCCACATGAACTTTACCCCCGAAGAGAGCCCCTATCCTTTTGTCGCCATGGTTCCCCAGGATGTGACTGAAAGGCTCCTGGTGGAGCAACTACGCTTGAAAGGCGGCACGGTCGAGTACGAAACAACGTTCGTCTCGGCGGTTGAGGAGGGAGACCGTGTGAATGCAACGCTCGACCGGAAGGGCGAGGCCAGCAATCTTACAGCGGGGTTCGTCGTCGGTTGCGATGGTGCACACAGCGCGGTCAGGCACTTGTTGAATCTGCCGTTCACAGGAGCGGAGTACGACGATTCGTTCATTTTGGCGGACATCGAGACGAACGAAACTCTTCCCGCAGATGAACTGCAACTGTGTCCCAGCGAATTGGGACCGGTAGCGATCTTCCCCATGAGCGCCACCCGTCGCCGCATCGTAGCCACAATCGGGGAGATGGAAGAAGGCGCTCCCTCGCTTGACCTGGTGCGGAAGATACTGGCGGAACGCGCACCCATTGGACTGGAAGCACGCGCTTTGCACTGGAGCAGCTACTTTCGCATCCATCACCGGCAGGCGGCCCAGCTGCGGGTGGGACGTATGTTCATTGCCGGCGATGCGGCTCACATTCACAGTCCATTTGGGGGGCAGGGGATGAACACCGGACTGCATGACGCCTGGAATCTGGTCTGGAAGCTCGACCTGTTTCTGCACGGTCAGGGCAAGGAAGAATTGCTCGAGAGCTATAGCGCCGAACGCCGTCCGGTAATCAAGAATGTCATCGAGACCACTGATTTCCTGACCAAGGCGATGGGAACTCCAAGCAGGCTGGCGCAGGTTCTGCGCGATGCCGTCATACCCATGGCGTCGCGTCTGGCGCCTTTTCAGCACGCTTTCGTGCAGAGGCTTTCTGAACTCGGAATCGCCTATCGCGGAAGCCCGATTGTTGAAGGCGCCGGAGGGCGATACTTCGATGATTCGCTGCGCGGCGGCGATGGCATTTGCAGCCGCTTCCTGCTCTTGCTCGACCGCGACGCGGACTCATCGATTAAAGAAGCCGCAACGGAGCTCGCCGCTTCATTTAGCGATATCGTTGAGCTGCGATTCCGGTCTGGGCAGGACATAATCCTGGTTCGACCGGATGGCTATATCGCCTTCTCCGCCCGGAAACGTGACAGAATGTCTGCCCTGGCATCAGTGCGTTCGCTTCTGGAGCGCCAAACCAGGTCGAACGAAAGCACTGCCGCCTAGTGCGCCCTTCGATCGCTCGCTCCCGGCATCTAGCGCCCAGGCTGCTGGCCCGGGGCCGGCAAGGCTGTATTCGGATGCGCGGAGAGAAACGACGACAGAAGCCCAAGAATTTACCGAGCCTCCCAGGATGGTGATCGACTCCGACAACTCTGGCTTGGCTGCCATCAGCAGCACAATTCCTAGAAAGACGGCAATCCGGATGCCGAGCGAGACCTTCAGGAACGGATCCCGCAGTTGGCTGATCAGTTCGGCGTTGATCGCCTTGGCGTCGGAGCAGGCGCGACGGATCCGAACGGCGCGATTAGCAGAAGGGCTCCGAACGTCGCCTTTGTCCAGGCCAACTCGAAGGCTGACATGCGCATTGCCAGATAGATTCCTGAGGACGATGACCAGCAGGGATCCCGCCGCAACCCAGGGCAGGCCCGGGAGCGGGCTCAATCCACCGGCGAACTTCGGCCAGTGTCGAAACCTGCCTGAGCCGAAACAGCGACAGAACTTCGAAGCTCAGGAACGCGCAAAAGCCAAGTACTGCGGTGACGTGAACGAACAGAACGAGTGAATAGAGCGTCATTTATTTCCCTCATTTCTGACTGGTGTCATGAATACAAAGTGTCTAATCAAAAAAAGCTGCCTTGGTTTCCACCAGGCATTAGTGTCAGTTGGACAGGCCTACGACCTGGCGGATCGAGAAACCCTTTTCGACCGCTCGAATCATGAAATCGGCCACGTCGGCGCGCGAGATCTTGAAGCCGAAAGGAGGCAGGCGGCCCTCCCGTACGCGATACTTCCCGGTGTACGGCTTGTCGGTCAGTTCGGGCGGACGCACCATGGTCCAGTCGAGTTGGCTTTCCCCAAACACCCGCTCCATCGCGGATGCATCCGCGACCGTCCGGGGAAAGAAGAGGCGGCCCAGAAGATAGGCTGGCGGCAGGACGGCATTCTTGAACAGAAAAGCCACTGAGGCAACGACCACCCGCTTGACTCCTGTACGATCCATGGCGCCGGTGAGCGCCACCGCGAATTGCTGGAGCAGGTGCGCGTCGGCTTTCGCTACGGGCACGCGGGGACCGAATCCCGACAGGATGGCATCGTGACCTTTGATGGCCTGCTCAAGGTCGGCACGATTTAACAGATCGCCTTGCTTGACGGCGATGCGATCTCGAAATGGCTTCAGCCCATCCGGCGAGCGAACAAAAGCCGTCACGGAATGGCCGCGTTCGACTGCCTGCCGAACAATTTCCAGACCGATCCCCCCGGTGGCACCCACTACAAGCAGCTTCATAATACCTCTTCCCCGGAAACGCCCATCGCCTTCGGGGCGGTTCCGTTTCATATTCGCTATAGATGACTATACTGATTAATGGATGCTATACTTTCGGCATTGGCCAAACCTAAAAAGCGTCCCTATAAATCAATGGTCCGCCAGCGCCAGGCAGACGACACGCGCCGCCGCATCGTCAGCGCCACCCGGCAACTTCTGCAGAGCGAAGGCTATGCGGGAATGACCATCGAAGCCATCGCGCACAGGGCGGAAGTGTCTGCCCAAAGCGTGTATGCCATCTTCAAGTCGAAGACGAGGCTTCTCACCGAACTACTGGACCAATCCACATTTGGAGCCGACTACGAGGAGGCGGTGCGAAGGGCGCTGAGCGCCCGCGACCCGGAGACCCGGTTGCGGCTCGCGGCTCCCATCGCCAGACAGATCCACGATGCCCAAAGTGCCACGCTGGATTTGCTACGCGGCGCGGGTGTGGTTGCCCCCGAACTGGCAAAACTGGAACAGCAGCGGGAAAACCTGCGCTACGAGCGGCAGGAGCGGATGATCGTTTCCCTGCAGCAGGCCAAGCGGCTTCGAGCGGGTCTTGATTACGCGAGTGCCCGGGATATCCTCTGGATGCTTACCGGGCGGGATGTGTATCGGATGCTGGTGCGCGAGCGAGGTTGGTCATCTCAGAAATACCAGGACTGGCTGGCCGACACTTTGGTGCACTCCCTGCTGTCTCCATCACGATCGATTCGGGGTCGAAGTTGAACCAGGAAACCTCATTCATAACCGCACTGTTGATCTAGCATTTTTGCGTCAGTCGCCCGTGGACGAGAAGGGAAGACCCTACTCGTGGCGAAGATAGGGGCGCAACCCGTCGGGGAAGGTTTTCTTGTGCGGTATTGCGCCGATTCGGAATGCCGAGCGCACAGAGTCGCTTTTCTAATCTCCGGGCGGCTGTTTATACTCGATAATCTGTGCTGGCTCGATAAGCACAGCGCGCCCCGCCATGCGTGCCTTTGAGGTCGCGGTTGGCCGGAAGCCTGGCTTTCCGCCGTCGCGACCAGGTTCTTCTATGGAGACGCCGCAGATATACCCCACCATTGACGAGTACCTGCGCAAGCGACTTATGCCCGTGGAGGGCGCGATTCCCCACCTGGCCGGAATGGAGATGTACGGCAATTCCATTCCGGCTGGGACTGTAGGCGGAGATCTCTTCGAGTACATCAATTTTCAGCAACGCTACAACATCGACGCGCGCATTGCGCGTGCTCTCAAGTTGTCCAAGGAATATCTCGAACCCCTTCCTCCGGGCCAGATTCCGCGAAATATGGTCGATGATCAGGTGCAGTGGCTGGAATCGAAACCCGGCCACAACCCCGACGCGGCGGTGGAGTACAGAAAGGCCAGGAGCTTGGAGCAACTGAGAATCGCGGAAGATCTGCAGGAGCTCCGCACCACCGCCGGAGTGTTATTGGTCGACGCCGAGGGCCATGGGATCATCTCGGCGAAGATTGCTTCGACCGTGCATGATACGTTTCATGCGTTGATGCTGGCTGAGCTTGATCGCTACGGGAAAACGACCCCGGGGTTCTTCGAGAAAATTAATCTTAGACTGGCGCAGTCCATCACGGCACGCAATGCTCTGGGAAGAAATCCGGACGACAATTCGCGCGAGATCGCGACCATGCTGTACGGCGAGACGCGCCCCGAAGGACATTTCCGCTTTGTGAATTTCGGACACCCGCCGCCCCTGGTCTTCTCCGCGGAATATGGCAGGTTCATGGAGATCGATGAGGGCCGCATGGTGCAGTTCCTTGCCCTGGGCCTGGAGATTCCCGAAGATCATCCCGACCGCAACAAGTATTTTTCCATGAGCCTCCGGAAACGACAGTTGAATTCCTCCGATGTGGCGGAAATCACGCTGATGAGTCCGGGAGACATCCTGTTCCTCTATACCGACGGAGTTTATGACGGCAGTGATGAAGAGGAGCGGGTGCAAATCGAGCGCGTGATCTGTGAGCACAAAGACCAGTCGGCACGAACGATCTGCAATGCGATTCTGGAGTACGGGGTAAAACAGGACCAGTACCTGCAGCAAATGGAGGAAGGGGACCGAATTGACGACAAGACAGTATTCATCATCAAGCGCAATTAGTCCCCAACCCGCCTTGCGATCTACCCTGGGTAGCTCGGGAGGAACAGTGAGTAACGTTAGACTGTCCGATTATTTTGTAGATTCTGAAGCAGGCTGGAGCCAGAAGACTGCACCCCTCGAAACCGGGGGCAGCGTATAGGACACAACTCCGCCGTGACGCACTCCCGCCACTTCCTGTACTTCACCCATGAAAGGCAGGAAGAAGGCCGGGCCGTTGTTCTCCGACGACACCGTGATGCGGATTCCGGTCTGCACGGTTTGCACCGGATTTACTCCGCCCCGCAAGCCCGCGAAGTTGGCCAGGAAGACGTGGGGCTTTCCCTCCACCAGGGCGACCGAGGTGGCCACCTGAGGAGAAGCGTCAATTCGAATGCCCGATCCAGGCTCCAGGTCTTTCAGAAAGGCTGCTTGCGAATCGGGCGCAGTGTGCTCGAAGTCGGTTTCTGATGCAGCCATGTACGCTTTTCCCGGGCAGGGTTCAATGCGGACGACATTGGAAGCCGGGCCAATTTGGGTGGCATCTGCGCCGGTAATGATCAGTTTCCTGCCGGCTCCAACATAGTGCTGCAGCCAGCTTCTTTCCGAATCACTTAAGACACGCACGTCGGGCAGAATCAAAGTCTCGCCCTTGAATTCCGTCAAAGTGCGCGGGGTCACTACCTGGAACTCCAGGTGCTTCTGCATCAGTAAAATCAGGATGCCGCGATAAGAGCGAATGAACTCGTCGGCGTAGTAGTTGCGCGTCGAAGCAGAAAAGTAGACTCCGACCGGATGAATCGGCCCCCGAGGCAGGTAGAAGGTTTTCTGGTGCGCCTGGATCCAGGAGAAGATCTTTTTCCTGGTGGCGAGATCGTTGGAGCCGGCCATGGAGTGACCGGGGGCGTCCCAGAAATTTGCGCCGGCCATGATTTCCGACATTGCCAGGTTCATCATGGACTCTCGCTTGTCCACTTTCTGGTCGCCATCCCATGAGTAATTCAGAATCCATGTAGGCTTGCCTTCAGCAAAAGCGCGGAATGAATGCATCCCTACCTGGTAAGCGAACCAATCGAGCGGAGTTCTCGAAGATGCCATGTGGTTGCCGTTGCCGAATTCGTACTCGTGCGCAATCACGTCCACGACCTGATAAAGACTGTACACATCCGCGCCCACCCGCACCGCCTCCTGCTCAATGCCGGGATAGATTTCAGGAATGGTCTTGATTTCGGGATTGACCGATTTCGCATTGACGTCGATCTCATGCATGAAATCGGTAAAGGTCTGGATGCGGAAATCGACCCACTTCCGAAAGTTGGCGTCGCTAAAGTCGCCCAGTTTGAGATCTTTTCGTGCGTCCAGTCCGGTTTGCTTCTTGAACTCCGCCACCGTGTAGTCGTCGAAACTGGCCCATGTGTCTTCCCAGCCTTCGAAGTGCGTCATCCAGTACGGAATGTCAACGTAGATGCCGTCAATGCCGGTGGCTGCAATCTGCCTTACCCGCTGCATGTAGATCTTGCGCCACTCGGGCGCGTAAGGGCTGACCCACACGTCTTCGTCGCCTTTTCTGATCCAGAAGGCTGTGCCGCCGCCAAAAATCGCCGGCTCGCCGGTGAGCTTTCGTTGCAACCAGTCGGGATGTTCCTTGGCCATGGTGTGCGGAGTCTGGTCGGCGTTCGCCGTGATGCATTCCGTGCCTGCGATATACACAAAGGCACGATTGCCCGCCTGGTGTGCTTTCTCCGCCACCGCCCGGATGGCGCGCAGCTTTTCTTCCGGATTGACGAAACTTTCGTAGCGCCCGGGAATATCGTTGTCCACTTCAATACCAAAGACGTTGCTTTCCTGGGCGTTGCGGACAATCTGCTCCGCGTTGTCGGTCTTCAGGCCGTATGCTCCAATGCGCACGTAGTGGGTCCAATTCTGGCCGGCAGGGAATTGCTGGGAGTGGCCGAAACCGGCAAGCAGAAGGAGAAGCGCGAAGGTCAGAACAACGCCAAGGCGGTTGGCTAAAGGCGACGGAGCAGGCACAGGATGATGTCTCCTTGGCGGATTCGAGATAGGTTTCTTGGCGTCCTTCGCCGCATTTCCTTTGCGTCCTCGGCGGTTAAGGTGTTTGATCTCGCTGCACACTGAATCAGGATCTGGGACCGCAAAGTTCGCAAGGAAATGCCGCGAAGGACGCCAAGGAGCTCCCAGGTCAACCAGGCACTCTTACAGAGTTGGTCTCCCACCAAACCGCTGCAAGCGGCAGCTATCCGCTCTAGAACTGGAAGCGTGCTCCGAATTGCATTCTGCGGTAGTTGTTGGTGGTGGAGGTTACAGTCCCGAAACTGCCGTCTCCCGATCCCACATCCGGAAACGCAAAGCGCTGGTGATTGGCTACGTTGAACATCTCGGCGCGAATCTGCAACTGTGCCCGCTCGTGAATCTGGAATTCTTTCTCGAGTGACATGTCCACGTTGCGAACCCCGTCCCCGCGCAAATTCGAAAAATGCCGGGGCGCGTCGCCCGGAATGTTGTCCCCCGGATCGGCGAAGCAGTCCTGGTTCAGGTATGGATCTCCTGTCCGGGCCGCCTCGTGATAGCTGAGTCCGGTCCTCAGCTGCGAGCACACCACGTTCGGTCGTTGGTTTCCGTCGGTCAGCCGGGAGTTGCTGTCAATGATCGCAATCGGCTGCCCGGTCTGTATGGTCAGGAAAGTATTCAAGGACCAGCCGCCCACGATCGCATCCACCAGGTTGTTCATGCCGCGCCCAATCCAGCGCCCGCGCCCCACCGGCAGCTCAACAATAAAGGCCGTTGTCAGCCGGTGCGTGGCGTCGTTCGAACTGATCCCATGCTCGGCCTTCAGATTGTCCAGCAGTTGCGGATTGTCGAACTCCAGATTCGTCAGCCACGCATTTCGTCCCGCCGAGGAATCGTCGGTCGACTTCGAGAACGTGTAGTTCCCCTCGAAGCTGATGTAGTGGCTCGCTCGCTTCTGGAATCGAATCTGCAGCGAGTGATACCACGAGGTTGCAATCAGGCGCGGCAGACCGGCAAAGCCTCCCGCGAACTGCGGATACGGGTGCAAGAGGAGTCCCTGCGGGATCTGATCCTGCACGTAGAGCGAATCGGCCACATCGGCGGGGTTGAAGATCGGCGTCGCTGGACAGTACGATGCCGGCGATGCCACGCTTGCAAAGAAGCACTGAAAAGGATTCGGAACCGAGCTGCCGAGGAAGTCGCTCACCGCCGTATTGTCCGGATCGTGCGTGGGATTCAGTTGCGCCACCAGCGCCTCGCGAATGCTCGAGGGCAGGAAGTTGCGCTCCCGCGTGGAAACGGATGCGCCTGCCCAGGGAAGGTGCGTGGCGCGGTTCGCGGCATAGTCTGCCGCGACCACGATTTGCCCCGGCAACAGGTGCTGCACTCCCAGGTTCCACTGGTAGATTTCGGCATTGCGCACGATGCCCGTGTCCAGGTCGCTGCTGTTGTCGAATCCCCAGTTCGCCAGCTTCCCATAGGTTCTGCCTTGCGGCGGCGCTAGCCCGGCCGGGAAGGGATTTTCCAGCGTCGCATATTGCGTCACAAAGTTGTCGGTCGTGAAATACAGCGGCGCGGACTTCGAGAACGAAGGCCCGGCGTACTGGTAGTTGGTGGCCACGTTCATCCCATAGAAAACGCCCGCCCCGCCCCGGACCACCGTGTTGCTGGCCAGTTGGTACGCGAATCCCAGGCGCGGAGCAAAGTTGTTCCGATCCACCCGGGCGTGGTGATGTCCCGAGTCCGCGAACACCGTCGTTCCCCTTAATTGCCCGATTTGCCCGAAGTCGAAGGTCGGGTCCGCACTGCGAGCCACCGGGATGGTAATCCCCGTGTCCCCCGTAAAATCGCTGTACTGCAGCTGGTTGTTTCGCTCCGAATAGGGTGTACTCCACTCGTAGCGCAGGCCAACATTCAGGGTGAGCTTGGGAGTGACCTTCCAGTCATCCTGCACGTAAAAGGCTGTCTCGATCGATTTATCCGCTACCGACGGAATGATGTGCAGTTGGGAATCCTCGGGCGAGGGAAAACCAACTAGCAAGGTCGCGAATGGATTGCCCTGATTGTTGTCTCCCAGGCCGCCATTGGGGTCCTGGGTGGTCACGTCCCGCGTGAAGTTGAAAATTCCCGTGGGATTGTCGGGCTGAAAGAAGTTGTTAAAGAATTGTCGCTGCTCGCCGCCGAATGTGATCGAATGCGGACCTTTCACCCACTGTAACGACGACGAGTAGCTGTAGAGAGAGTGCGCAAAAGCGGTGTCCACGCAGCACTGGGTAAACATGGAGAGGAAAGGGTCTCCCACGTTGATGGCGGGCATCCGGTCCAGTCCGTTCTGGTTCAAAATGGCCGGCAACCCCACATCACTCAATGTCGGATAGTGATTGCTTATACCGGGCGCGTGTACCCGATCGACGCTAAAGCGGTTCGTCCAGAGTGCCGTTGGTTTGATCGACCAGTCATATTCAAGGTTGCCGTTTTGTACTGTCGTCAGGTAGATCACTCCGTCGCCCTGGTCCCCATTGCCGACGATGGTTGGAACGGTGTACTCATTGTGTCCTCGGCTGTAACGGCCACCAATCTTGTGCTTGCTGGTGATCTGGTGATCGATCTTCACATCGAACTGCCAGGCTGGGGCGGTCGCCAATGTCACCTTGCGGAAGTTTGGGTCCGGATAGACCGCGTTCGGCACATTGGCATGCGGGTACAAATTCAAGATCGCCTGCCCGATGGGATCGATTTTGTTCGCGGGAATCTTGTTCAGAATTCCTCCGTCCGAAAATTGGTCGCGCGGACACACGAAGTTCGGATCCGTGTTCTTTGCACAGGGATCGTAAATCCCCGCGCTGGCCGTGTCGGGATTGTTCGGATCCGGCAGGTTCGCCAGGCTCTGCGAGAAGTCCCCGGTGCGCTCCAGGTCCGTGGGCACGATCCCTTCAATGTTGACGGGATCCTGTTGCCGGGTTTTTTCGAAATCCACGAAGAAGAACGTACGGTTCTTGATGATGGGTCCGCCTAGCGCGAAACCGTATTGGTCGCGGACGTGATCGGGTTTTTCGCCAGTGTTGAAAAAATCGCGTGCGTCGAATGCCGACCGTTGACCGTACCACCATCCGCTGCCGTGAAACTGGTTCGTGCCCTGCTTCAACACGATGTTGACGACGGTCCCGCCGTTGTTGCCGAACTCTGCCGAGAAGCTGTTGTTCTGCAGCTTGAACTCTTGCACGATCTCCACCGAAGGCTGGTAGTACACATTGGAGTTACCGCCTTCACCTTGCTCCGGCGCGCTGAGGGGGCTACCGTCGAGGGTGATCTGCGCGGTCGCGTTGCGCTGGCCGTTGGACACGAAATTGGTGCCTGAGGGATAGTTGTCGTTGATCCCCGAGCCCGTAGTCTCGGTTACTCCCCCAGCCAGAAACACCAGACCGAATAGGCTGCGGTTGTACAGCGGAACGTCGCGCACGTATTGATTGCTGACGTCCGTCCCAAGGGTGGCACTGTCGGTATCGAGCAGGGGAGGGGCCTCCGACACCTCCACCGTAATGTTGAAGCTGACGGGTTTCAGGCTGAAGTTCAGGGTTGACTGTTGGTCCACCGCCAGAATCACGTTCTTGCTCTCCGCCGACCGGAAGCCCTCCGACTCCACCTTGATGGTGTAGGTGCTGGGACGCAGACCAGTCAGAAGATAGAGCCCGTGGTCGTCGGTGCGGACACTGGTGGAGACATTGGTGCCATCGTTGGTGATCGTCACCAGGGCATTGACCACCACCGCGCCGGTCTGGTCGGTGACAGTACCGCGCATCTGCGCCGTATAGCTCGCCTGACCCACAGCATTCGGTGTCAGCAGTAAGGAAAGGGTTAGGGTGATGCCGAAGAGGAACTGAAGGCAGCGGAACTCAACGCGTAAGCCTGGCATGTTGATCCCCTGTTCGAACTGGATAGAATTAAAGAGAGCGATGCAATGTTTCAAATCATTGCGATAGTTATCTTTTACTTTCGATCACCAAAGAGTCAAGCGAAAACGTCAGAAAACAATCGATCAATGCCCTGGCCGGGGTTGGCCAGGGTGCTTCCAAGACTTACGTTTCCTTGCGTTCTATGCCGTTTTGTAGGCTGACAGGGCGGAAAGACCATGCGGGGAGGTTCGGCCGCGGGGTACCGCTCATGGCGTAGCTTGGCCACCGGGTACTTCGAAGCCGTAGCCGCGCAACACCTCGCCGGCTGCGGCCGTCCTCAGGAAGGAGAGGAACTGCAACGCTGTCTCCTTGTTCTTTGACCGGCCAAGGATGACGCACGCTTGTTCAATCGGCGGGTAATCGCCATTGGGAACGGCTGCGTAGCGGCCTTTGTCTTTCATATTGGGAGACAACGCCAGCGACAACGCTACAATGCCCGCATCCGCCGATCCCGATACCACAAACGAGGCGGCTTGTGAAATGTTCTCGCCCAGCACAAACTTGTCCTTCAACCTGTCATAGACGTTCTGCTTCTGCATGGCTGCGACCGCGGCTTGTCCGTAGGGAGCGTGTTGCGGGTTGGCGATGGCAATCTTCTTTACGGATGGATCCAGGAGGGCCTGCATTCCGGAACTCAGGTCGATTTTAGAGTCCGCGGGGACCCAGATTACGATCTTGCCTTTGGCATACGGGTAGTAGCTTCCCGGGTCCGTCAATCCGGAGGCTTCCAGCTTTCTGGGGTAGTCGAGATTCGCGGAAAAGAACATGTCGAAAGGAGCGCCATTTTGAATCTGCTGGAAGAAGTTTCCCGACGAGCCGTAAATCACCTTCACCGTCTTGCCCGTTTGCTTCCCGAACCGGGCGGCCAGCTCCTGCATGGCCGATTGCAGGTCGGCTGCTGCCGCCACGGTGATTTCCTGTGCCGCACATAGCTGGCAGATGAAGGCGACGAGCAGAACCCATACGGGTTTTCGGACATTCATACCCCTCTCTCCGGAACGCGTAGCCGGGCCGGTCACACGCGCAGAATCATGACCTCGGTTGCCTTAATCAGCGCGGCCGCGGTCTGGCCAGGCTTAAGGTTCATTTCGCGAGCCGAGCTGGCCGTGATCATCGCGGTGATCTGCTGGCCCCCGATGGAAATCTTTACTTCCGCCATGAGCCCGCTGATACGGACTCCGTCGATCCGTCCTACCAGCTGATTCCTTCCGCTCACCCGACGGATCACAACATTTCGTTCAAGTCCCGTTTTTCCCCGGGTGCGAAACAGCAGGCGGTCCACCTCGCTCTGCGGAATGCGGTGGTGCCCTCCGGCGGTCTTGACGCTCCGGATCTTCCGCCGGTAAATCCACTGTTTGATGGTGGGAAAGCTCACCCTGAGTTCGAGAGCGGCCTCGCGCAGCTTCAGCAGGTCTTCTTCCGGCTCATGGCTGCCGAGAGCTTTGGCGGTCTTTGGCATTTGAAGCCGAATCCTACAGTCAAGGCCCGGCTCCGTCAATGAATCGCAGCCCGTCCGCTTCCGGAGGAATCCTGCTCACTGTACGGGTATGCGATATAAGCATATACAATCGCATACTATTTGACACCAAAAATGTATTACATATACATTGTACGACTCTGTTGGCCGCGGCCGGGAGGCCAGCCGGAGCTGTTTCTTGTCTGAATCCCTCCCGTATCTCAGCTCTGGCCGCCAATTGACTGGGAAGGACTGGGTGCCCACATGTTTCACAAGATCTTTCCGGTTGCTGCCCTGCCGTTGCTCTCACTGGCTGCCCAAATAGCGGTCGGCCAGGCGGGCAGCGCCGATTTGACCGGCGTGGTGTCGGACGGTGGCGGGGCACTGTCCGACGCCAAGGTAACGGCGGTTGATACCCAAACCGGAGTTTCAACTGAGACGAAGACAGGCTCAGGCGGCGTTTACGTCTTCACCAATCTGCATCCCGGCATCTATGCGGTAGCGGCCGAAGCGGATGGCTTCCAGAAGCTGGTGCGAAGCGGTGTGACGCTCACCACCGGCGAACGGACGCGCCTCGACTTCACTGTAATCCTGGGGAGCTTGACGGAGAGCATCACAGTCGCGAGTGACGCGGCCCTCCTGCAGACGGAATCGGCGAGCATAACTCAGTCCATCGATCACCATAAAATTGTAGGACTGCCGCTCAATGGCCGAACGTTCGTGCCATTGGCGACACTGTCTCCCGGCGTCACCCTGCCTCCGGGCACGCTGTTGCCCAGAATCAACGGCGGCCGGCCTCGAACCAACGAGTATTTGTTCGATGGCATCAGCGCTCTTCAGCCAGAGCCGGGCCAGGTGGTCTTCTTTCCGATTATTGATTCCATCCAGGAGTTCAATGTCCAAACCAATGCGGTCCCGGCCGAGTTTGGCAGGTTCAACGGAGGCATACTCAACTTGTCCACTCGCAGCGGGTCGAACGGATTTCACGGCAGCGTCTGGGAGTTCTTCCGTAATGAAGTCTTGAACGCTCGCAACTATTTCGCCCCGGTCAGCCAGAGCAGGCCCGAGTTCCGCCGTAACCAGTACGGGGCCGCCTTGGGTGGTCCGATTGTGAAGGACCGTACTTTTTTCTTCGTCGACTATCAGGGGGTAAAGCAGGCAGTCGGCACGGTGCGCATTTCGACCGTACCCACGGTGCTCGAGCGTCAGGGCAACTTCACCGAACTCTATGGCAGCACGACCCCGGTGTTGTACGATCCTGCGGCCACGGTCCAGACTCCGACCGGTTTCACACGGTCACCTTTCTCACCTACGAACGTCATTCCCACAGGACGTATCGACGCGGCCGCGCTGGCAGTGCTCGAACATTATCCGCAGCCGACGTCAACGGGAACCGCCAACAATTTCACTCTGGTGCGAAATGACCAGGACCACCAAAATCAGTTTGATACCCGCGTCGACCACAAGTCTTCTGACCAGGACCAGATCTTTGGGCGGTACTCATATTTTCACGACGTGGACCAGCCGGTGCCATTTCTCCCCGACGGCAGCGGCAACATCACGACCGGCGTAATCGGATTGACCGATACTTTGGGTCAGCAGATTGTGGGCAGCTCCCTGCACACGTTCAGCGCGAGCACGCTGAACGATTTGCACATCGGCTACACCCGGCGCTCATTTCAACGGCGCGGAGTGCAACTGGATGCGTCGCCTTCGCAAAGCCTGGATATTCCAGGCATCCCGTCGAATGGGGCATTCAGCAACGCGCTGCCGATTTTCAATATTGCCGGATACCAGCAGATCGGCTCGCCTTCCAACACAAACTCGAATTTCCGCACGGATGTCACGGAATTGGTGGATACGGTGTCCCATCAGATGGGCCGTCATGCCCTCAAGTTTGGGCTCGACTTTCGCTGGGAGCGTCTCGACGTGATTCAGCCGCCCAATCCCACCGGCGTGTTCCAGTTCTCCCAGTTGTTCTCAGACTTGCCCGGCACCAAGGGCACCGGCGATCCTCTGGCGAGTTTTCTGCTGGGGCAGGTGCAGCAATTCTCGATTGACCTGCAAGGCAAGGTCATCCGTCCCCGGGCCCACATCCAGGAATATTTCGTGCAGGACGACTGGAAGGCGACACGCCGCCTCACGCTGAACGCTGGGGTCCGCTGGACGCTCAACTTCCCCTCAACCGAATTGGACAACCAAGGGGCGATCTTCAACCTGCAGACAAGAAAACTGGACTACCTGGGACAGAACGGCTATGCGCATACCGCCCGCGAATTGCACTGGCACGATTTTGGTCCGCGACTGGGACTCTCGTACGTGCTCGGCGACAAGACCGTGGTGCGTTCAGGATACGGACTGGTGTGGATTGAGCAAAGCGGCATCACTACGCCGTTCACCATTCCGCAGCTCCCCTTCCTGCAGACCACCGGCCAGCGCACCTTGGACAACATCAATCCGGCGTTCGTTCTTTCCGGCGGGCCGAGCGTGGCCCCGATTCCGCTCACGCCGGACGCGGGTCTCGGTCAGGGCGTGTTCACCGTCAATCGAGACCTTAGCTCAGGGTACGCACAGCAATGGAACCTTGCAATTCAGCATGAACTGGCGCGCAACCTGTCGTTTGAAGTGGCATACGTAGGTTCGCATATCACGCATGTGGGAATACCCGACGTCAATGTCAACCAACTCACCGTGGACCAGTTGGCAATAGGTTCACCGCTATTACAGAAGGTGACAAACCCGTTCTTTGGGCAGATTCCGCGCTCGTCATCGCTAGGTGACCCGACCATCGCTGCCGGACAACTGCTAAAGCCCTTCCCTGAATTCCTGACCGTGGCGCCATACCGGAACAATATCGGCAGCACGGTTTACCACGGGTTCGAGGCCAAGCTGGAGCAAAGGCTTGCCAGCGGTTTGTCCTACCTCGTCAGCTACACGCATTCCAAGTTGATCGACACAGCGTCTTCGGTTTTCGATGCGTCGGTCCTTACCGGGCCGGTGGCGAATTTTCCTGTGGCCGACAGCTTCAATCTGCGCCGGGAGCGCGATTCCTCGACCGGCGATATTCCCAATGTCTTCGTGGCCAGCTACACCTGGGAGATCCCGGTTGGCCGCGGCCACAGCTTGAATCCGGCCGGGGTTTGGGGTGTCCTGGCCAATGGTTGGCAGATGACGGGAGTCGTTCTGCTTCAGTCGGGCATGCCAGTGGCCATCACCCAAACCACCAACTTCAATGCCTTTGCCGGATTGGGGGTGCAGCGGCCCAACGTCGTAGCCTCGCCGAATCTGCCCGCCGACCAACGCGGCCCAACCCGCTGGTTCAATACCAGCGCCTTTCAGGTCGCGCCCCAATTCACGCTGGGCAACTCGTCGCGCAATCCGGTTCGCGGGCCTGACTACAGGGATGCGGACATCGCGTTCATTAAGCACACGCGGCTGCGCGAGCAACTTGACCTGGAATTTCGGGCGGAGCTCTTCAACCTTACTAATACCCCGGCTTTCGGTCAGCCCAACGGCGTGCTGGGCAGCAGCGCCTTCGGAACCGTCACGTCCACCGCAACGGACCCTCGCGTTATACAGTTTGGACTCAAGCTGAACTACTGAGGGCAGAGACTTGAGCGATTAACGCCAGGCATCACTGCTCGGACGAGTGTGCTTCAGGCCTCGCACATCTCATGTCTGGCGACTGAGGTCGTGCTCCCTCCCAAATTGTGCATCGCTCGTCCTCAGCGATTCGCTAGACAAGGCTTCGGGCAAAATCCACGTTGTGCTTCATATCGCCGACAACATCACCCTCTTTTTCATACTCGACTGCCACCAGGCCGGCGAAATTCTGCCGATGCAATTCGTTCATCACCTCAGGAATTCTGGAGATGCCCTTCCCCAGTAACACATTCACTTCACCGCCCGAAGCTTCAACATCTTTGAGATGGACCAATTTCAAACGAGCGCCCAGCTTGCGGATGGCGTCCACCGTGTCGTGACCGCAGGATGCGAACTGCCCAACGTCTGCAGTGGCGCCGACTGTGGTCGAGAGTCCTGCCAGGGCCTGCAAGACATCTTCCGGGCTCTCGTAGGGGAATTTCTGACCTTTGAAGTGGTGATTATGAATCCCAAAGGTCATGCCTGCCTGTGAAAAACGCCGATCAATGCGGTTAAGAATACTGCCGGTAGCGTCGCCTGTGACGTTGCGGGCGCCCAGGATCTTCGCGAAGCGCAACGAGTTCGCAAGGTCCTGGTCGTTCTTGATGGTCGCGCTGTAGTAGGACACACAGCGAATGCCGGCGGCATCAAGCTTGCCGCTGGCCGAACGGAATAGCTCATCGCCGGGATGGTTCATCAGCATGAACTCACCCCGGGACATTTCGATCTCAGTAACCCGCAATGCGTTGAGCTGGACGATCATGTCGTCCATCGACAGATTGTGATAGCTGTAAGCGCCTACCCCGATGTTGAGTTTGCTGGAGGCGTGCATCGGCCAAGCGGCCGCAAGCAGTCCTGCGGCCGCCATCCTGGCAAACGTCCTGCGCGTGATCGTGTCTCCTACGACTTTGTCTGCCGCGGCGATTGTTCGCGGGTGCCGGAGAGAGTCGGGCTCACCGTGGCTTTGGGAAGGGCACGACCCTGGTCGTGCCGCTAAGGCGTAAGAAATGTGAGGCGCTTTAGCGCCTGAGGTTTGCCGTTCGTCCTCTGCCCAAATTTTCCTGCAGCTTGTTGGATCGAACATCGCTTCATCTCTCTGTCATGCCCGCCGAACGCCTGCCCAGCTGTCACCATTAATGGGCGGGCATTGGTCGCGGAGTCACGTCCGCGTCCACCATCCCGGTGGCCCATTTGATAGCTAAGGTAATCATCTTTTGAAATTCCGGATTGTCCCAATTCTCTTCCACGTGGCCGAGCGTGGTATAGAAAACGCGCCCCTTGCCATACATCTTTGCCCAGGTCACGGCAAGGTCGCGGTCCGTGCGATGAACATTCTTGTTTGCCAGGTCGAGCTTGCTGGCATCCAGGCGCATGAGCACGCGCAACCTGTCGCGTGAATAATTTCTCATCTGGTAGATCTCGTCGCGCAACACGAAAGACTTTGGCCATTGCTGCATCCCCGGGAAAGCCGGGTCTTCCACGATAACGGGGGCATCAAAGGTCCCCCATGGGTGCTCATCGTAATAGCCTCCCAGCATCTCGCCGTATTCCGGCCAGTTGACGAAGGTGATGGCGGCGCTGTGGATGCCAATGAAACCCCTGCCATCATCGTGGACGAATGAAAGGAAGTCGGCCTTCTGCTGGGCATCCATTTCAAGGTCGCCACCGGTGAAGAAAAGCACGGCATCGAAGTTGTCAAGGTTCTTGGCGTTGTACTCAAGCTTCTTTTTGGTCAGGGCCTCAGTATCGGTGCGGAGAGTGATGTCCCACAGACCGGTCTCCCGTCCCAGACGCTCAATGGTGGACATGGCGTGGGACACGGACTCATGACGGTATCCTTTTTCCTCTCCAATCACCAGCAGGTGCTTCCCTTGCGGGCCAGCCGATTGAGCCAGACAAAGTGTGCTCAACAGGGCGGATACAAGAGCGGCGCGAAGGATGATCTTCATGTTGTCCTGCACTCGCAAATGCTGGTTAAAAATTCATTGGCTCGCGACCGGAGCTTTGTCGTTCGTGGCTTGTTTCGGTTCCGGCTGCAAGTCTTTGGGCGACATGTCGGCGTCATAGACCAGGTTAAAAAAGCCAACCATCATCTCATCCCAGCTTTGCTGGCCCCAGATTACAGTTTTCGTGGGATCTGGATTCTCCGGATTATGTGCTGAATTATCGAAACGCGCGGTGCATTGAATGCGCGTGCCCTTGGGCAGGACGATCGGTTCTTCGAGGTTGTACCAGAGCTGCCAGTGCCAGTTGTAAGCAGGTACTCGCGACAAGGTGCGAGTCTCGCCGTTGGGGAACACCAGGCGATATTCAAAATCCTTGCCGCGGGTGTGCATGTGCGGGTGCAGCGAGGCCAGTATCACCTCCTGACGTATTTCGAAAGATGCGTCCACGCGGAAATCCGGGTCCTGGGGAGGAATTTTGAAGGTGCCGTTGCTTGCCGACAGCGTCTGTACCCGCCGGGGAGGCTTTTCTTTGGCAAAAACCAGGCCGAGTTTGGTCCGGTCCATTACCGCCTTTCCATTGGGGGTGCAGTGGACTTCGAACACGATATCGGAACCGGCCTTGATCAGCTTGCCTTCGCCGGGAGGCAAAATTTCTGCGGGCTGACCCGGAGCATAGCCGACCAGGAAATCACTGGGCAGGGCGCTGGTGTCAACTTTTTCATCGGTCTTTGCCGGCACTGCTTCAAAAAAGACTCCCGGCTTCTGATCCTTGAAGTAGCTGGACCCGAGTTCACGCACATAAGCAATGATGTGGTGGACAACGGAGCGCTCCGTGGGCCGTACTTCCGCCGCCTGCACCCACTTATCTTCCGTAAACCCGGTGGGGACGATGACGTACTGGTATTCCACCATACCGATTCAGGCACCGCGAACTCCCGGGGCAACTGCAGGACAGCGTCCGGTTTCGGAATGCCCCAACCTTCGACAAAGTTCACCGGCACCGGCATGTCTTTGGGATCACCCTTCGGGGCCCCGGCCGTCACCCAGGCCACAATCGTATTGATGTCTTTCTGGGACAACGATCGATCGTTGGCAAAATGTCCATATTGCGGGTCCGCAAACCAGGGAGGCATGATTTTCTGCTGTACCGCCAGCTTGATGGCGCCCGCCCAGGGCCGCGTGTCTTCATAAGTGGGCATCGAGAAGGGGCCGCCCTCGCCCGGACGATGGCAGGCTTGGCAGTTTTTCTAGAGAATGGGCGCAACGTCTTTGGTCGGGGCCGTCATATTGCCCATCTGCGCGAAAAGACATGCGGATAAGCAGAGCTCAAACAGCAAGATTGAGAAGGCGCGGTTCATTGGATCGTTCCCTGGAGCCGGACTCTGGTTTCTGACATTGAAGACAGGCCAGTGATCCTATTAATTTGTCCGTCCGAAGTGGAAGTTCGCTTTGTTGGCGATTTCGGTAGCGCTGGCGTCCCGACGGCTGGCGCGGTGGACCTCCCGCCACCCGCTGGATAACTGTCTTCGCTGCAAGCGCTTGGGCGACTTGAAATTCTTCCGCAGCGGGCGAGGATGCTTGCCGGAGAGCCGCCGGTGCGCGCCGCTACTAAGGTCAGGAGCCCAGCTTGTATGGGGCCGCTCAGATGGGTATACTGGCGTCGTTTCCCAATCATCCCAGGGGGATCTTATGGACTCGACCAGCCCATCTTCGAGGTGGACGCCTTACGAGGTAAAAGCGGCGTCGATTCTCTACGAACGCCGAAGCGAAGACCTGCAGTTGGAACAACTTTGGATCCGTCTCCGGAAAAAGATGCGCGAGGCGGAAAGCCGGGCCTCGGAACCGACCGCCGCCTAGTTTCTTTCTGGCAATTCAGCAAAAGGCCTAACCGAACTGCGCAACGCCCTCCAAGTTGCAGGGGGGCCTTGTTGTCCGTCATTGTGATTCCAATCCAAATCGGGAACGACTGGCCGAAGCGCAGTTTTCCCGACTGCTTGACTCGTCGATAGCGCCTATTGGGAAGCTGTACAATGTTTGTGCTGCGCCGAAAGAGATCGGTCGCTCCTTCTGGTGGCGGCTTGACCAGACCCTCACATTCCGTTCCGAGGAAGATGTCATTGTGATTGTTGGCGTTCCGAGAGAAAGCTACCCCGGTGAGCGGCGCGTGGGGCTGGTCCCCATGGTCGTGCCGACCCTGGTCAAGGCGGGCTTTGAAGTTGTTATCGAGACTGGCGCCGGAGTTGAGGCCGGTTACCTGGACCCGCACTATGTTGAAAAGGGCGCAAAGATTCTTCCTGATCGGGCCGCCGTGTTTGGCGCGGCCGATATTGTTGTCCAGGTTCTTTGCTATGGCTCTAACGACGCCACCGGTGCGGCCGACCTTCCACTCTTGCGGCGGAACCAGATCCTGGTCGGATTTCTGCGTCCGCTGGGATCACTGGAAGTAATTCAGCAGATCGCCGCCACCGGCGTTAGCTCGTTTGCCATCGAACTGATACCGCGAACGACGCGCGCCCAGAGCATGGACGCGCTTTCCTCCATGGGAACGGTGTGCGGCTACAAGGCTGTGCTGATTGCGGCTGAGACCCTGCCGCGATTTTTCCCCATGCTGACCACGGCGGCCGGGACCATCACGCCGGCGCGCGTGTTGGTGATTGGCGCCGGCGTCGCCGGGTTGCAGGCGATCTCCACCGCGCGCCGGCTGGGCGCGGTCGCCATGGCCTATGATTTGCGTCCCGCGGCCAAAGAACAGGTTCAGAGTCTCGGTGGCCGATTCGTTGAGCTTCCCATCGAAGCCAAAGATGCCCAGGATGCGCGCGGCTATGGCACGCAGCAGGACGAAAGCTTCTATCGCCGGCAGCGCGAACTCCTGGGGCGAGTGGTGGCGGAAAGTGATGTGGTGATTGCCGCGGCCGTGGTTCCAGGCAAGAAGCCACCCGTGCTGGTGACGGAAGAAATGGTCAAGGGGATGGCGCCGGGCTCGGTGATTGTCGATCTGGCGGCGGAGCGCGGAGGAAATTGCGAACTGACCCGCCCGGGAGAAACCGTGGTTGCCCACGACGTTACCATCATCGGGCGAATCAACGTCTCCGCCGGTGTGCCTTACCATGCCAGCCAGATGTACGCGCGCAACATTACGGCATTTCTGCTGCACCTGGTAAAGGATGGCAAACCGCAGCTTGACCTCAACGACGAGATCATTCGCGAGACCTTGCTGACCCGGGGCGGGGAACTGGTCAACCATCGGGTACGGGAGTTCTTCTCTCAACCCGCGCTGGTTTCCGCAGGTGGAAGCTAGGTTTTTACGGCATTTCCGTCAGGAAGTTTTGTTCGGGTGGAGGAACAATGAGTTCCGCGCTGATCAATGGCCTCTTCGTCTTCATGTTGGCGGCCTTCATCGGGTTTGAAGTAATCCGCCGGGTTTCCCCCTTACTCCATACCCCACTGATGTCGTTGACCAATGCGCTTGATGCCATCGCGGTGGTGGGCGCCATCGTGCTCGTCGGGCGGCACGAGAGCAGGCTTTCCTACGGGCTCGGCATGCTGGCCATCATCGCCGCCACCAGCAATATCGTCGGCGGCTTCCTGATTACCGACCGCATGCTCAAGATGTTCCACAGCAGCCGGCCCACCAAGCCATGAACATTCTGCCCGTCACCCAGCCGGTCATCGAAATTACCTACCTGGTAGCCAGCATTCTGTTCATTCTCTCGCTGAAATGGATGAGTTCGCCGAGCACGGCCCGGCATGGCATCTGGGCGGGCGAAATTGGAATGCTGCTGGCCATCGGCGGGACCTTGCTGCAGCACGGCATCGTCGACTACCGGGGGATTGCGATTGCCTTGGTGCTGGGGACCTGCATCGGAATTCCTCTTGGCCTAGTGCAGATGACCGCCGTTCCCCAACGCACGGCCCTCAGCCACGCTTGCGGTGCGCTCTGCGTCACACTTGTGGGCACCGCCGAGTTCTATCTGCGGAGTCCTGACATCTCCCGCTTTACCATGGCGGTCCTCTCCACCGAGGTCATTCTCGGTTCCCTGACCTTCACCGGCAGCCTGATGGCCGCAGGAAAACTCCAGGAGGTCCTGCCGCAGCGCCCGCTTACTTATAAAGGCCAGAACCTGGTCAATCTGTTATTTCTCGCCGTCGCTGTGGGGGGAGCCGTGTACCTCGTACTGCATCCCGGCGCCAGGCAACTGTTCCCGATGATGGTGGGCGTTTCGCTTCTGTTCGGATTGCTCATGATCGTTCCGATCGGCGGAGCGGACATGCCGACTGTCATCTCCCTGCTTAACTCTTATGCCGGGCTGTCCGCAGCGGCGATGGGATTCGTAGTCGACAGCAAGCTCCTGATTATTGCGGGCGCGCTCGACGGTTCTTCCGGTTTCATCCTGTCCGTCATCATGTCAAAGGCGATGAATCGTTCGTTCGGCAACGTCCTCTTCGGTGCCTTCGGCCAGGTCCAGCCCGCGGCTGTGGCCGGACAGGAAGCCAAGACGGTGCGCTGCGCAACCGCTGAAGAAGCTGCCGCCATCCTGGCCGCCGCCAACAAAGTCGTCATCGTTCCGGGCTACGGAATGGCGGTGGCCCAGGCGCAGCACAAGGTGCGAGAACTCTATGACGCTCTCAGCAAGCGCGGGGTGGACGTGCGCTTCGCCATCCATCCCGTCGCCGGCCGCATGCCGGGGCACATGAACGTGCTGCTGGCCGAGGCCGACATTCCCTACGACCGACTGGTCGAGATGGACGACATCAATGGCGACTTCCCGCAGACCGATGTGGCGCTGGTGATCGGCGCCAACGACGTCACCAATCCCGCAGCCCGCACCGATTCCTCCAGCCCCATCTTCGGCATGCCCATTCTCGACGTGGACAAGGCCCGCACGGTCATGGTCATCAAACGCAGCATGAGCCCGGGCTTCGCCGGCATCGACAATCCCCTCTACTATCTGGGCAAGACCCTGATGTTGTTTGGAGACGCCAAGTCGTTTGTCAACGATATCGTTCATGAACTGGCCGGCGGCGGACATTGAACGCTTCGGAACGCTTAGTCCCCTCTAACCTTCTGTGCGGCGACCTCCGCCGAAGCTTAGGTCCTGGCCCAATCTGCTGATGAGTGGAAATTCCCGCGCTCTAATCACTTCCCGTCGCCAAACCCTGATCTGTAACAGAGGACGGTGTGACGGAAATCACACGCCAGGGCACGCCTAATCACGTCATTTATCTGCAACTGGTACTAGATTGAAGAGTGGAAGTCAGGAGGGATTTATGTCAGCCCTTGCCCAATTACGACAGCAGAAGGAGAGTGTAGGTTTCAAGCGTTTACTGATTGCCACCGACTTTTCAGCCGTTTCGGAGCGTGCCCTGGCTCATGCCCTTCCGATCGTCCGCCGATTCGGTTCCGAGGTGTCGATTGTGTATGTCATTCCCCCGGAAACACGGGACATGATTATTTGGGGCCCGCTGCCGCGAGAACTCGACCGTCAACGCATTGAGGCAGAGCAGGAAATGGTGCGCCTTTCCGCAGAAGCACGTATTGAGGACGTCAATCCTCATATGTTGCTCGCGCAAGGCCGGGTATGGGATGTGCTCTCATCGATCATTCAGCGCGAGAACACTGATCTGCTGGTTCTGGGCACTCGCGGGCGCGGAGGACTGAAGAAATTAGTACTCGGATCGGTGGCGGAGGAAGCGCTGCGCCGGGCTACCTGCCCGGTGCTCACGATCGGTCCCAGTGTTCCCTTGCCCGATCCTGGAAAGGGAGGATTCAAGACGATCCTGTTTGCCACCGATTTTGGGCCTGCTTCGACGAAGGCTTTTCCCTCTGCCCTGGCGTTGGCGGAGGAGTGTCACGCGAAGCTGGTTCTTCTGCACATGTTGCCCCCCATGCCACTCGCCGTTATTGGTCCAGGCGCATATTGCCCTGGAGTTTTCGTCGCCAACGATCTGGCGGACTGGCAGTCCACAATGAACCAGGAGAGCGCCCGCAAGTTGGGGGAACTGGTTCCGGCAGGCGCCAAGCTGATGAGCCAGCCCGAAATCGTGGTGGGAAAGGATTTCCTGCCTGAAGGCATCCTGGGTACCGCGGCGACCCACAATGCCGATTTGATCGTTATGGGAGCGAACCGTGTGGCCTCAGCGCGCCTGACTGCGCATGTCCCTTGGGCTCTCACCCACGATGTGATCTGTGAAGCCAAGTGCCCGGTTCTGACGGTCGCGGGCTGAGCGAGGGAGAACGGACGCGCCCGCGGTTCGAGACCGCACGGGAAGCGGCGTCTGCGTATCGGCGGGTGAACATCTGTTTCCAAATAGCGGGGCGAATTTGTTCGCTGGCCAATTCCGCGTCGCGGAATGCGCCAGCCGGGCTTACCCCACATCAGCCTCGAATGGTCAGGACCGGACACCTGGCGTTAGCGATCACTCGATGTGCGAATGCCCATGGAATATGCGTGGTTGCTCGATCCCATTCGCCACCACTCCGAATGCCCATGACAATTGCGTCGGCTCTGCTGCGCTTGGCGAACCCTGTAATGATTTTTAGCGGATGGCCGAATTCCACGTGTATATTCCGTATCCTCTTTCGGAGGTCAGGATCGACTGCCGCCTCGATCTTCAGCCTGGTCTCTCCAGCAATCCTGATTCGTTCTGTGCGAGACCTGATATCCGGAACCGCCCGGACCACCGATATCTTCGCGTCGAACTTCCGGGCCAGTTGCGAAAGTCGGGGCAGCGCCGCGAGGGAATGAGGCTCCAGGGCAGTGGCAAAGGCCAACCGTTCTAGCTGTTGTCGACGACGCGCCCGCATCTTGGGTCCAAGTACCAGGACAAGACAATCGGCCTTGCGAAAGATTTCTTCCGCTACTGACCCCAGCAAGAGTCGAGCCGCGTGGCGGCGTGCGGAAGTGCCCAGCACGGTCAGATCTATGTTCTTCTGGTCTATGAATCGCGCAATCGCCGGCCCGGCCTCGCCTTCAATCACGCTGACTGCGCAGCCTGTGAATTTGTTCGCCTTCAACCAATCAGACATCGCTTCCTGCGCCCTCGCCCATACTTCTTTCTTCTTCAAATACCGCAAATCCCTGGGGCCGAAGTTGTATTCGAAAGGATCGACAGCGTGAACGGCCGTGACCTTTTTCTTGTCGGTGCCAGCGAGTGCTAGAGCGCAGGCCATCGCGGATGTCGAGCCAGGAGAGAAATCCGTCGGCACAATGATCTTGCGCGGCAGTTCTCGCTGCGCTTTCGCCGCGATTGTCATGACAGCCTCCAGCCGGCCCAGCCCACCAACAATTGTAATGGTGACGTAGTTACCGCGGCGAAGGATGTGATGTGGGTCACGCTGGTGAAGCCTCTCACCCCCCAAGCCGGCGCCTCTTTTTGCACACTCAAAATAGTCTGGTTCCCCCCGTGCCAGTAGTCCGAAGCTCCTGCACTGTCAATTTGAGATGTGCAGCGGAAGGTTTTCTGCTTACCCAATTTGCCAGCCTCGCTGCGATTGGGAGACACTGGAGCACGTTTCCAAGTCATAGGGGAACGAACCAACCAGCCCGGAACAAAACGGGAAGAATGCGACCTATCACGATTGGTGTGTGCGCGCTACTGCTGCTGGTGGTTGCGGCGGTCTCCTGCCCGCGAACCACACTTGCCCAGTCGCTTCCGGAACTTCCCTCGTACGGCCCGTACAACGCAGTATTCCGCCAGGGTGGGAACAGTCTCAGCAAGCCAGTTGAACCAGCGGACACCGCTCTGCAGGCCACTTCTCCATGGTCTCTCTATTGCTGGTTTCAAGGCGAAGCAAGCGAACCGGCTTCGACTCTGCTGGCTGGAGTGGGCAATCCTCTTGACGAGTATTCGCGTTATCTGGGTGTTCGCGACGGCAAACTTATTTTCTGGATGGGCGAAGATAACGGCCTGACTGCGGCCGCCGCATTGCCTTCAGCGGAGTGGCACTTCGCCGCGGCTACCTTCGACGGAAGCGTCATCCATCTCTACAGCGACGGACAGGAAGTTGCGAGCGGCAATCTCACGCTCGGAAGAGTGGCGCCTGTTCTGCAAATGGCCCCCGAGGACCTGCCCTGGACCGGCGCACAACATTTTGGAGGCAGGATCGCGAGCCTGACTTTTTTGCGGACAACCTTGAGCGCGGGCGAGATTCAACAGCTATACGCTCACGCGCCGAATCCCGCACTGATTGTATTTGAAGAGGGCTCGAAGCCCTGGCCGCTGCAGACCCAGGAGCAGGCTGGGTATCGCGCGCCCCAGGACCCGACTTCTCTGCCAAAAAGTATGGCGTCCTTCTCTCCGCCTGTGCTGCACGCTCCTCCACCTTTGCGCACTTTGTTGCAGACGATTGGAAACAATCAGTGGGCCCTTGAAGGCGGATGGAAGCTGACTCCAGCGCCCAGGATCAAGGCCGATGGAGCGGCCGTAAGCCAGGTCGGCTTCGTGGTGAAGGATTGGTGGCCGGCAACAGTTCCGGGCACGGTCCTGACCACCATGGTGGATCGCGGTGTCTATCCCGATCCGGATTATGGTCTGAACAACCTGGCCATTCCTGAGTTGCTCAATAAGCAGGACTATTGGTATCGTGCCGAATTTACCGCCCCCAAGAGCATCGATGGCCGTCATCTCATGCTCACCTTCAATGGCATCAATTACGCTGCAATCGTGTGGCTGAACGGCCAACGAGTAGGCGATATCAAAGGGGCCTTTGTCCGAGGAACATTCGATGTAACTGAATTATTGAAGCCGGGGCGCATGAACGCGCTCGCCGTGCAGGTTTCACCGCCGCCGCATCCCGGCATCCCACATGAGCAGTCGATCAAGGCCGGCCCGGGCGAAAACGGCGGCATGATGGTGCTGGACGGCCCCACCTTCATGGCGACGGAAGGGTGGGACTGGATTCCCGCCATTCGCGATCGCAATACCGGGATATGGCAAGATGTTGTCCTCTCCGCCACAGGCGCGGTCCGGATCGGCGACCCGCAGGTGATCACCACCCTGCCGCTTCCCGACACCAGCCGCGCCGACGTCGAGATAAATGTTCCGCTCAGCAATCTTTCGGCCTCAGCGCTCAAAGGAACCCTCACCGCGTCTTTCGGAGAGACGACCGTCACCAAGCAGGTCACCGTGCCGCCGGGGGAGAGCGCCGTGAAGCTGACGCCAGCGGAGTTCGCGCAGCTTACGGTACAGCATCCCATGCTGTGGTGGCCCAACGGCTATGGCAAGCCTGAACTGTACACGCTCAAGCTGACCTTCAGTTCTGACGGCCAGGCCTCGGACACGAAAGAACGGAACTTCGGCGTTCGTGAGATCACTTATGAGTTGAGTTTGTATGATTCGGCCGGCCACCTGCGGCGGGTTGAGGTTTCTCCCGCGGTGGCGCGGCAACGCGGCGAGCAGGTCGTGGACGTCAGCCATGAAGGCATGCGGCAAATCTCCCACGGTTGGGTAGCTTCGCTTACGGCGGGTGCCGAGTCCTCGCCAGCCGTGAAACCGCTGCAGGCATCCGGAGACACCCCAGGTTTTACTGACCTGGTGATTAAAGTGAATGGGGTGAAGATCGCTTGCCGGGGCGGTAACTGGGGGATGGACGACTCGCGCAAACGCGTGTCCCGCGAACACTTGGAGCCCTTCTTCCGCCTCTATCAGGAGGCGGGCCTCAACATCATTCGCAACTGGGTTGGACAGAATACAGAAGAGGTTTTTTACGACCTGGCGGACAAGTACGGCCAGCTTATCTGGAATGATTTCTGGGCCACCACCCAGGACTACAACCTGGAGCCCGAAGATCCCGACCTGTTCCTGAAAAACGCGCGCGACACTATTCTGCGCTTTCGCAATCACCCTTCGATTGCGCTGTGGTGCGGCCGCAACGAGGGCGTGCCTCAGCCCATTCTCAACCAAGGCCTGGCCGATCTGATTCAAAAGTTGGATGGCACCCGCTACTACTCTCCAAGTTCGAACCGGGTCAACCTGCGCGACAGTGGGCCCTACGAATATCAGGACCCGGCAACCTACTACAAAATCAATCACGGTTTCTCGGTGGAGTTGGGCATACCGTCGTTGTCAACCCTGGAATCGATTCGTCATTGGATTCCAAAAGCGGACCAGTGGCCCATCGGTGATGCCTGGGCATATCACGACTGGCACCAGGCCGGGAACGGTGATGTGGCGCCGTTCATGCGCGAACTGGAAGCCGAGTTTGGAGCAGCCACCAGCCTGGAAGACTTCGAGCGCAAAGCGCAGATGCTCGATTATGTGGAGCATCGTGCCATCTTCGAAGGCTTCAACGCGCACCTGTGGTCGCCCAACACTGGCCGCCTGCTGTGGATGACGCAACCCGCCTGGCCCAGTTCCAACTGGCAGATTCTCAGCTCAGATTACGATACGCAGGCGTCTTTTTACGGGGTCAAGAAGGCTTGCGAGCCAATCCACGTTCAGCTTGATCTGTCCGACTACAAAGTGGACGCGGTAAATATCACGGCTACCGCGATGCCAGACATCTCCGTGAACGCCCGGGTGTATTCGCTCGAGAACAAATTGCTGTTCGAAAACACGCAGAAGCTCCAGCTTGCGGCCAACGCATTGACGCCTGGTTTCAAGCTGGAGCTGGCTCCGTATCTCTCCACCGGGATGGTTCTGGTCAAGCTGGCGCTGAGCGATTCAACCGGCAAGCCGATTTCGGATAATTTGTATTGGCTGGGCGCACGCGATTCGTCCTACCACCAGCTGAACAAGCTCCCTGCCGCCACGCTCGCCGCCTCCGCCACGGCGACTCGCGATGGCGATGAAATGAAGATTCAGGTCCAATTGGAAAATCGGGGAACGTCCGCGGCCCTGGCCGGCAAACTTACACTGGTGAATGTTTCCGATGGGACCCGAATTCTGCCAGCCTATTGGAGCGACAATTATGTCTCGCTGTTGCCCGGCGAAAGTCGTAATATCGAAATCGATTACCCGGTGAAAGCTGCATTGGGAGCAGCCAGACTCGAGATCAGGGGATGGAATGTCGCTCGGATGGCAGTCCCAGTTTTGAGTCGTTAAGCACAAGCATTGCTCAGCATCGGCCTTACCTGGTAGTCCAGATGCAGACCGATTCGCCTGAAGCCGGAGGTCTTCGTGCGAGGAAAACAAATTGTATGGCTGCCGGTCTTAACCGCCATTGTCTTTCTATTTGCCAGTGAGGCGAACCATTCCTGGGCGAAGCCCCCGGCTTCGCCGGTTGGAATATTCGAGGACCATGCCGATGTCGGTACGGTCCTGCATCCCGGCTCCGTCGAATACGACGCTTCGAGGGAGACCTATACCCTTACCGGCAGCGGAGAGAACATGTGGTTTTCCGCCGACGCCTTTCAGTTTGTCTGGAAGAAGGTCTCGGGTGATGTCACCTTGAGCGCTGACATCTCATTCCCCACTAGCACCGGAAATCCGCACAAGAAAGCAGTGCTGATGCTTCGGCAGAGCCTTGATCCGGATTCCGTGTACGCCGACGTGGCGCTGCACGGTGTTGGCATGACCGCGCTGCAATATCGCGACGGAAAGGGAGCCCTCACCCGGGAGATTCAGTCGAATCTGTCCGGCCCCAGAAGATTGCGTATCGCAAAGCGTGGCGACTACGTCTACATGGCCCTGGCCGGTGCCGGCGGCGAGCCCGAGGTGGCGGGCGGTTGGCTGCGCGTGCCGCTTCAGGGACCTTTTTACGTTGGGATCGGTGTCTGCTCGCACGATAAAGATGTCATCGAGAAGGCCGTATTTTCGAAGGTTGAGTTATCCGCGCCGGCATCCGCCTCGGCCAAGCCCACGCTCTACAGCACGCTGGAAGCGGTAGCAGTCGATTCCGGCGACCGGCGAGTGGCGTATATCGCGTCCGAACACTTCGAAGCCCCGAACTGGACTCGCGACGGTGCGGCTTTCATCTTCAACAGCAATGGCCATATCCTGCGCCTGCCCGTGGGAGGAAGCAAACCGGAAATCATCGACACCGGTTTCGCCACGCGCTGCAACAACGATCACGGCATTTCGCCGGACGCTACGCAGCTCGCCATCAGTGACCAGTCGCAGGACGAACATCACTCCCTGATTTACATCGTGCCAATTGGCGGCGGCACTCCCCGGCGAATCACGAAAAACTCGCCTTCGTACTGGCATGGCTGGTCGCCGGATGGAAAGACGTTGGCGTTCGTGGGCCAGCGCAACGATGAATTCGATATCTACACCATTCCTGCCGCCGGGGGCGAAGAAACGCGCCTCACCACCGCCAAGGGTCTGGACGACGGTCCGGAATATTCTCCCGACGGAAATTTTATCTACTTCAACTCCGAACGCACCGGCACCATGCAGATATGGCGCATGCACAGCGACGGCAGCCAACCGGAGCAGATCACATCGGATGAGTTCAACAACTGGTTTCCGCACCTCTCGCCCGACGGCAAGTGGATGGTCTTTCTCTCCTACGATCACAGCCTGACCGGACATCCCGAGAACAAGGATGTGACCCTTCGCCTGATGTCGCTGAGCGACAGGAAAATCAAGCTGTTGGCGAAACTCTTCGGAGGGCAGGGAACGATCAATGTTCCCTCGTGGTCGCCTGACAGCAAGCAGCTTGCCTTCGTGAGTTATCAGCTGATTCCGAGTGAGAGCGCGGAAAAGAAATAGATATTTCCGTTTGTCACTTCCACTGAATGATGCCAGCCTCCCGACAGGCATCGAGATAGTCGCTCACCAGTTGCACCGGCAGAGGGCCGTACTCGGCTGCCACTCCATCCCGAATCTCTCCCACGTTTCGTTTGCCATCGACAAAATTTACGATCTCGTAAGCGTAGAGTTCCGAAAGATCCTGGGTGTTGAGCAAAGGCGTCGCCTCGCTATTGAGCAGCTTGACTTTCGCCAAGCGCTCGGGCCCAAGGCGCGCCTTGAGAACATCGTCGTTCTGATAGGTAAGCGGTCCAAACTCGCCGACGCGGAGCGGAATCTTCTGCGCTGCCACGTCTCCCGTCCATGGAGCTTTCGGTTCTGTGCCGCGCGCTCCTCGGGCCTGAGCTTGGCCGTCGATCCAGGAATTGAAAGTGGATACTTGATCGGCGAGGGCTTTCTCCTGGGCTGAATGGTTCGGGTCGGAGCCGGCAAACTTCAGCAGTGACGATAAGGTCGCGATTTCGCGATGCAAGCCCTGGCGCAGCAGGTTGCGTGCTTCGTACCATGCCGCGCCGGCATCCAGTTTCGGGTCCGCCACTACTTGCTGTGCCTGTTGGAACAGATGCGCCAGCCGTACCTCTGACTGCGAGGCATAGAAGGGAAGCAGGTCGCGCGATCGTTCCGCATCCAGAGTGGCATACACATATCCGGCAGCGGTGCCCAACAGCGCGACCCGGCGCAGTTTGGTGGCATCGAGCTGTTGCAGCGTGTCATGGTCGGTATGAATGTAGATGTCGGGCCAGTCGCGCAAATAGAGCGACGGCACCGCGACGGTGGACGAATCGTAATCGTCGTGATCGCTGCCAGCGGAATACGGAGTCACATCTGACAGAAACTGGTTGCGCGTGCCTTGCTCTCCGGCACGAGTCTCGATGACCGCCGCCTCCGGGGCATCGCCGCTTCCCGCGTAGTTGGCAGTTCCAGTACGGATGACATCTGCCAGGGTGGCGCCCACGTCAGTCACAAAGCTGGGCAGCGACCAGGGAGTTTCGGTCACGTGCAGGATGGATTTGTTCTTGAAAGGATCGCCGCCGACCATGTCCATGTGAATGTCGGCGCGCAGCCTGGCCCGGATCTCGGGATGGCGGCTGAGATAGGCCATGGTGCCTTCAACCTCGGGACCCCACACGAAGCGCAGCGTGCGCTTGGGGCGTGGCAAGGCTCCAGCGCCAATCAGTCGCGCCAGCACACGGGCCGATTCCAAAATCGTCACGCAGCCGCTTCCATTGTCATTAGCGCCGGGCCGTTCGTGATCCAGATGGCAGCTGTAGACTATTTCGCCCGCGGCGGAGTCGGTCCCGGGAATCACTCCGCTTACCACAGTCCAGTGTCCGGGTCCCACGTCAGCTTTTACTTTGGCATGCAGGACGAGCGCCCCTTCCGTGTGCAGTTGAGCCCGCAGCGATTCAGCGGTGTCCCGCGAAATCATGAAGGCGAAACCTGCGGGCTGGCGCGCATCCAGATGGCCCCAACGCACCAGGGTGCGATCCCTGCCCGACCAGGCGGTGCTCTGGTTGGGCATGTCGCTCACGATGCCGGCGGCGCCGTACTTGGCAACTGCCAGGGCCTGCACTCGTGCGAGGACGCCATCGGCTAGAACAATCTTTCCGCGCACGTCCTTGCCGCCATAATCAGACTCGTGCGAACCGTCGCCCACATCCACGAGCGAGGCTTCCACATCGGCGCTATGACTGTAATCTGCCAGCCGGATAGGGTCGGTCGCCCAATCACCCAAAAGCAGATGCTGGGGACGCACCTCCCAAAGTTGTCCGGCTTCGACGGTCCACCCCAGATAAGAACGCATCAGGCCGTATGAAGTTTTCCCGTCGATAGGGAACTGCTCGTTCTCGATCTCGGCCAGCCCATACTCTCGTGCCTTTTGCAGAACAAACTGGGCGGCCTGGTCAAATTCGGCAGTGGCAGGGACCCGATGCAAGCGTGTCAGGTAGCGAAGATTTTCGTAGGGTGCGGCGCCGCTAGCTTCATCGCGCAGTTTGATCCACTGCTCTGATGAGAGAAAAGGCTGCTGGGCCAGGACAAAAGTTGTGGCGGAGAGGAGTAGAAAAGCAGCAAGAATTGTGCGGGCCATGGAGGGGAGAGCATACATTTTGCCGGGCTCTCAAAGCAACGCTCGCCGTTCGTAGCGCCGGCGTCTCGCCGGCTGTCGGGAGGGCATCTCTAGAATTCTGAGAAACTCTCACGAGCGCGCACGACTACGCGCTGAGCGCAGTGATCCTCGATCGGTCAAACCCGACGCGATCTGCCCTTGGCTGCGGTGCGCAATGCCGGTCGTACACCCGATTCGCAATGCTCAAGACGCTTTCAAAGCCGGCATTCTGGGGCAGAATCGCAATGGCGATTTCGCGAATGAATTGATTGCGACGGTTGAGACCGTCCATCTGCGTTACGACCCTGGGATCCTCAATGTTGCGGATCAGAGGCATGGCGCATACCTCCTTAAATTTCACCGACAGAGATAGATGATCAGTCCGACACAGAAGAGGCGCAATCCGGTGAATAAGGGATTACTTTGGTACTAGACGCAAACAGGCAACCGTACAGCGTCCGCTACTGCCCGGTTGCGGCCTGCGAGTGCGAGTCTACTCTTACCGATGGCAAGGTGGCAGAACTCCACCCTCCCCCCAGGGCCTTGATCAGGGAGACGCTGGCGGCCATGCGCCGGCGCAGAATATCGACGGCGGCGCGCTGGTCGGCCAATGCCGTGCTTTGCGCCGTGGTGACTTCCAGATAGCTGACGACGCCACCTTTATAGCGATTGGTGGAGAGCTCGAGGGAGTGCTCCGCTGCAGTCACTGCAGCTTCTTGGGCCTGGGCCTCATCGTTGAGAATGCGCAGCGCCGCCAGATTGTCTTCCACTTCCTGAAACGCAGTGAGGACGGTCTGGCGATAGCTTGCCACGGACTCGTCATAGGCGGCCCGGGCTTGTTCGGAGACGCCACGGCGGCGTCCCCCGTCGAAGGCAGTCACAGCCGCGGACGCCCCCGCGGTCAGGAACCCGCTGGGTCCCTGAATCAGGGTCGTGATCGCGGTGCTTTCAAAGCCGCCGGAACCAGTCAGAGTAAAGATTGGGAAGTACGCTGCCCGGGCTACGCCGACTTGGGCATTGGCGGCCGCCACGCGGCGTTCCGCGGCCGCAATATCCGGCCGGCGCTCCAGCAGGTCGGACGGAAGTCCCTGCGGGATATCCGGCGGCGGCGAATTCCAGGCCGCCTGGGGAACGGTGAAATTGGAAGCGGGCTGTCCGATCAGGGTTGCGATCGCATCTTCGTTCTGCGAGCGCTGAATCAGCACATCAATGGCCTGGGTGCGGGTATTTTCCAGCTGAGTCTGGGCCTGCGCCACGTCAACCGCGGATGCCACTCCGCCTTTGTACCGGTTTTGCGTGAGTTCCAGCGCCCGTTCAAAGGCGGTCACATTCGATTTCAGCAGCTGCTCTTCCGCATCCAAGGTACGCATTTGGAAGTAGTCGAAGGCGACCTCAGCGTGCAGGCTCAGTCGCACCGATTCCAAATCGGCCGCGCTGGCCTGTGCGTTCGAACGCGCGGCCTCAACCGTGTGCCGCACCCGTCCAAACACGTCTGCTTCGTAAGACACATCCACCGGAATTACCAGGTCGGTGGCATTAGTTTGGGTGGAGGTGGAAACCAGCGGGCGGCGTTCGGAGACATGCTCGCGCGCGGCCGACGCTCCTGCGGTCACTGTGGGATAGTAAGCCCCCCGGTTGAAGCGCACCAGCGCTCGCGCCTGGCGGAACCGCGCTTCCCCAGCCTTGAGGTTCTGATTGGAAACATTGACTTGTTCTTCCAGCGCATTCAGTTGTGGATCCTGGAAAATCTCCCACCACTTGCCGCGCGCGACCTGATCGCTGGGTTGAGCGGACTTCCACGGCGGCGGCATTTCCTTGTAAGTCGGGGGTACCGGCGTCGCGGGTTTGGTATAGCGCGGTCCCACGGCGCAACCGCTGAGCAGAAACATCAAGAACAGGGCCCCGGCTGCGGGCTGCGGGCGTCGGACCTCACACCTCGGACGCCGGCTGAAACGCTGAGGATCCGAAGTGTCAGGTCCGGGGTCTGACGCCCGGCGTCCGGCACCTTCCTTCCTCACTGTGCCCCCTGCGCGATGCGTACCGTCTCCCCTGCGACAACCGAATCCGGAGGATTGACGATCACGCTTTCGTCCCCATTTAGGCCGGCAACCACTTCGACCTCGTTGCCGAAATCATGACCCAGGGTGATCGACTTCAGTTCCACGTGTTGGCCTGCGCCCACCGTGGCTACCCGAAGGCCCTCGGAGCGAAAGAGCAATGTATTGACCGGCAAGATTAATGAGGAGGTCGGGGCCGGCAGTTTGAGATGCACCTCGGCATAAGAGCCGGTGAAAAGCTGACCAGTCGGATTGTCCACGGCGATTTCGACCAGCAGGGTTCGCGACGCCGGGTCGATGGCATTGGCGGTGCGCACCAGCTTTCCTGCGAAGCGGCGTCCGGGGAATTCCGCCAGCGTCAGGTCGGCCGTAAGCCCCGGCTTTGCCGCCTGGGAATAAATCTGCGGCACACTAACGTAAACTCGCAGCTTGTCGGGCTGCGCGATGTGAAATAGTTCGTTGCCATTGCCCCCGCTCCTGCCCGAGTTGATCAGGGCACCAATATCGGTGTTGCGCGCCGTAATCACTCCGGAGAAGGGAGCGTAGATCTTTTGGAACGATTGCAGCTCTTCCAGGCGCTTCACATTGGCCTGCGCGGATTGCAGCGCGGCCTGCTTGGCCGCATAGTCTCCGGCGGCATTGTCGGATTCCTGTTTGGAAACCGCATCGGTCTTCAACAGTCCTTCGTACCGGTCTGCGGTGATCTTTGAAAGATTGAGATTGGCCTGGGCCGTGCCCAGATCGGCTCGCGCTTGCCGCAGCTGCTGGTTTACCTCCGGAGTGTCAATTTCTGCCAGCAGCTGTCCCTGCTGCACGCGACTCCCAATGTCCACATACCAGCGCTTCAGGTAGCCGTTGGTGCGGGCGTAGATGGGAGCGTCGGCAAAGGCCTGCACGTTGGCGGGCAGAACAATTTCCTGCGCCGGAGCAGAACGCTTGGCCTGGACCACGGCCACGGTGGGCACGGCCATCTCCGCGGTCTCAAGGCGCAGAGCCGTCCGCGCCTGGATGCGGGGGAGAATGCCGGCAATCACCAGCACCACCGCCGTCAGCACCGCGAGTACAAGGATCCACCACTGCGACCGCCGGCTTTTATTTGGATCCTCGGACCGGTCCGCCGCGCCCGCACCGGCTCCGCTATAAATGCCGTTCTCGTTTTCGATCCTCATTCGCTCTCCCAAGAATATGGAAAACCATGATCTCAATCAAACCGCGGGACCAACCTTCGCCGGCTGCTCCGCCGCGTTCCGCCGTCCATGCAGCAGGCTGAAGAACACGGGAACAAAAAACAGAGTTGCCGCTGTAGCAAAAATCAGGCCACCAATCACCGCCCGGCCCAGAGGCGCATTCTGCTCTCCGCCTTCTCCCAAACCAAGGGCCATCGGCATCATGCCAATAATCATGGCCAGGGCCGTCATCAGGACCGGGCGAAAGCGGGTGAATCCCGCCGCCAGCGCGGCTGCCACCGCGTCCTTGCCTTCCGCCATCTGTTCCTTGGCAAAACTGACTACCAGAATGCTGTTGGCTGTTGCAACGCCCATACACATGATAGATCCGGTCAGGGCGGGCACGCTGATGCTGGTCTCGGTAACGAACAGGAACCACACAATGCCCGCCAGCGCCGCCGGCAGGGCCGAGATGATGATGAACGGGTCCAGCCAGGACTGAAAATTCACCACGATCAGCAGGTAGACCAACAGAATGGCAAACGCCAGCCCGGAAATCAGCCCCGAGTAGGAAGAATGCATGGTCTGCACCTGGCCGCGCACCACCAGTTCGGAACCGCGCGGCAGTTCCTTGCGGCTGTCATCAATGATTTTCTTGATATCGTCGGCCACTCCGCCCAGGTCACGGCGTTGCATTGACCCGTAAATGTCAATCACGGGCTGTATGTCGTAATGCGACACCAGTGCCATTCCCGTGCCCCGTTGGATGGATGCGAGCGAGCCCAGAATCGCCGGACTTGCCCCGCCGGATCCGGTAACAGGGATGTTTTCCAGTCCCTGCAGTGAATCCAGGCGGTACTGCGGCGTCTGGGTCTCAATGGAATAGCTCACTCCATTCTTGGGGTTGAGCCAGTAAGTCGGCGAAGTCTGGAAACTGCCGCTGAGCGAAATCAGCAGGTTGGTGGCGATGTCGCGCTGGGTGAACCCGGCCAGTTCAGCCTTGGTCCGGTCCACGTTGATGCGTAGATGCGGTTCATCGAAGGGCTGCTGGATTCGCAGGTCGGCCGTTCCTGGGACCATCTGAAGTCGCCGCAGCAGCCGGTTGGCAAAGCGGCGGTTGTCCTGCAGGTCATACCCGGTTAGCTGGACGTCGATCGGCGAGGGAAGGCCAAAATTCAGAATCTGGCTCACGATGTCCGCCGGAAGAAACGAAAAATCCACGCCCGCAAACTGTTGCGCCAGCTTCATGCGCAGATCGTGGACATACGCTTCTGTCGGCCGGTGGCCCGGGGTCAGCGTGACCAGAATGTCGGCATCGGACGGTCCGGTGGGGGCTGAATTGCTGTAGGAGAGGTTGATGCTGCTGTAGGGCAAACCGATGTTGTCAATAATGCTGGAGATTTCGCTGGGTGGAATTTGCTGACGAATGAAGGCTTCGATCCGGTCACAGAGGCCGGCGGTCTCTTCGATGCGCGTGCCGGCCCGCGCCCGCAAGTGCAGTTTGAATTGTCCGGCGTCCACTCGGGGAAAGAAATCCCGCCCCAACCATGGGACGAGGAGCACAAACGAGCCCACGCACACCACAGCAAAGCCCCACAGGAACGCGCTGCGGTGATGCAGGCTGCGCTCCAGCATTTCGTGGTAGCGGTCGCGAAACCTTTCGAACGCCAGCTCGAAGGCCACTTGCAGCCGGATCAGAGGATTGTGGCTGGAAGCATTCAGGTGCCCGGCCTCCTGTTCATGACCGCGAAGCAGATATTTGGCCATGGTCGGGACCAGGGTTCGCGACAGCAAGTAAGAGGCCAGCATGGCGAACACCACCGCTTCTGCCAGGGGAACGAACAGGTAGCGGGCTACGCCGGTAAGGAAGAACATGGGCACAAACACGATGCAGATAGCCAACGTAGAAACGAAGGCCGGGACCGCAATCTGCTGGGCCCCATCCAGAATCGCCTTCTGAATTTCCTTGCCTTGGGCGATGTTCCGGTTGATGTTTTCAATTTCCACGGTGGCATCGTCCACCAGAATTCCCACCGCGAGCGCCAGCCCGCCCAGCGTCATGATGTTGATGGTCTCGCCCAGCGCGCTCATGACGATGATGGAAGTAAGAATTGACAGCGGGATGGAGACCGCGATGATCACCGTGCTGCGCCAGCTTCCCAGGAAAATCAAAATCATCAGGCCGGTCAGGCAGGCCGCAATCAGGCCTTCCCGCAGCACACCATTGATAGAGGCGCGTACGAAGATCGACTGATCGGATAAAGGCTTGATCTCGAGCTCCGGAGGAAGCTGGGCCTGGATTCGCGGCAGCAGGCGCTTGATTCCGGAAATGATGTCGAGGGTCGAAGCATTCCCGGTTTTTTGGATGGTGAGGAGCGATGCCCTTTTGCCATCCACCCGTACAATATTAGTTTGGGGCGGAAAGCCGTCGCGCACATAGGCCACGTCGCGGATGTAGATGGTCGTGTTGCCGACCCGCTTGATGGGAAGATCATTCAGTTCGGCCACCGTCTGGGGACTGCCATTCAGGTCAACGTCATACTCGAACTGTCCGATTTTAGAAGTCCCGGATGGCAGAATCAGGTTCTGGGCGCTGATGGCATTCACCACGTCGCTCGGCGACAGGCCTTTGGCCTGCAATGCATTGGTATCCAGGTCCACCTGAATCTGTCTTAGCTTGCCGCCGTACGGGTAAGGGATGGCGGCGCCGGAAATTGTGACCAGACGGGTGCGGATAAAGTTCACGCCATAGTCGAAGAGTTGCTGTTCGGAGAGCTTTTGTCCCGACAGGGCCAATTGCAGAATAGGTACCGTGGAAGCGTTGTAGGTGATGATCAGCGGTGGTGTCGTCCCGGGTGGCAGCTGCCGCAACTGGGTCTGACAAATAGCGGTGATCTGCGCGATCGCCTTTTCGATATTGGCGTGTGGCTGGAAGAACACCTTCACGACCGCAATCCCATTCAGGGATTGCGATTCGCTGTGCTCGACGTCGTCCACCGTAGTGGTCAAAACACGCTCATTCAGGGTCACGATCCGGCTGGACAAGTCCTGCGCGTTCAGGCCGGCGTAGTTCCAGAGAATACTGACGACTGGAATGTCAATGTTCGGAAAAATGTCGGTGGGCGTGCGGAAGATAACGATCGGACCAAGGATCAGCAGAAGCAGAGCAACAACCACGAAGGTGTAAGGCCGGCGCAGCGCCAGCGCAACGATCCACATGAAGACCCCTTGAAGTTATTCTTGCTGCAAGTTTATTTGGATGTGGGAAGCTGCGGTTTGGTCGGTAAATTTCGTACCTGTCTGCAAGTGAAAAAGGCCGGCCAAAGGCCGCCCTGGAGAGGATTTACAAAACTTTACTGATTAGGGTCCGCTGGGCCCGAATCCGATGAAGTGTCGTCCTGACGGTTCAGATGCGGCCGGTTCGGATCAGACTGATTGGAATCAAGCCGGTGGCGTCCTTCATTCGGCCCACGGTTGCTGGCGATGACGGTCAAGGGGGCCTGCAGGGTGAAGTTCAGCACGGTTTCCGACGGCAGCTTGATCTGTTGGCCCTTGGTGGCAGCCTGCACGCCGCCACCCAGTCCACCGCCTGCGGCCGCGCCTATCGCGGCCCCTTTGCCTCCGCCTGCGATGGCGCCAATGATGGCCCCAATGCCTGCGCCGGTGCCGACTTTGGCGGCGGTGTTCTTACCTCGCGATGAACCTTGCCGACGGTATTGATCGGTCTGCAAGCTGTAATACTTGCCTCCGGACGAAATACGGTCCAATTGCAAAGCAACCACTGACTGGCCGGCAAATTTGCCCGCACTCTTCACCTCTACCAGATGACCTTCAACGTCATAGCCGGAGGGAATGACCACGTCACCATCCACTGCCAGCGGAGAATCCAGGGTGGCATGGAAGGTCTGGCCCTGCTGGCTGGTTTCGGAGTCGATGGTATCGACCAGCCGCACTGCCAGCGTCGTCCCGGAAGGGATCGTAACTTTCTTCGGCGGAGGCGGTGGCGGTGGGGTGGAGGGCACCGCGGCTACTGGTGCCGGAGGAGGCGCCATCGCGGCCACAGGGGCAGCCGGGGTGTTGTCGCTGGAGGAAGAAGGCATGCTGCGTACCCGGGGCTCATGCCGCCGAGGCTTGGGCGCTGGGGAAGGCTTCGTTTCCTCCACCGGTGGAGGCGTAGCTTCGGCCGTTTCCGCAGGCGGCGGAGTCGCTACCTGCAAGTTATTGACTATCTGTTTGACCCCGGGCTCAGAGGCGGCGTAGCGGGCGGCGGCGTCGCGTTGCGCATCATTGTCCACCGTGCCCGTCAGGGTCACGGTCCCGCCTTCTGCTTTCACACCCAGTTGCTTGCCCTGCAAACCGGAGTCTGAGGCCAATTTAGTCTGGATGTCGCTGGTAAGTTGGGCGTCATTCGGGGCCTTGGTGCAGCCCACGCCAACGGTCAGGATCGCGACCAGCATGATCGCGGTGACGTAAATGGAAAGTTTCGCCTTCATAAGAAATGCTCCTGATTAAGCTAGCC
>Ga0335082_10000171_pt1 | contig 65792 bp, 60 predicted proteins | sample Lox_Sample_41_FD_206718 | JGI IMG/M metagenome (GOLD analysis project Ga0335082, IMG submission 206718) | Soil microbial communities from Loxahatchee National Wildlife Refuge, Florida, United States - Lox_Sample_4.1 | ecosystem: Environmental > Terrestrial > Soil > Wetlands | place: USA... | reverse complement strand
ATGGCCATTCCGAGATGATACCAAACAACCGTTTGGCAATTGTGGTCGAGGCTCAGTCGCGGGCGCTATTTGATTTTCTGGAGTTCTTCGGTGAGGGCGGGCATGATTTCGAAGATGTCGCCAACGACGCCGTAATCCGCGATTTCGAAGATTGGCGCGTTCTGATCCTTGTTCACCGCAACAATGGTGCGCGCACCTTTCATTCCCACCACGTGCTGGATGGCGCCGCTGATGCCCAGCGCGAGATACAACTTCGGAGCCACGGTCTGGCCGGAGCTGCCGATCTGGCGTTCCATCGGCAACCAACCCTCATCGCAAATTGGGCGTGAAGCGGCAATTTCCGCGCCCATGGCCTTGGCCAGTGCTTCTGCTTGCGCGATATTTTCTGGCGCCTTGATTCCGCGGCCAATGGCGACAATCAGCGGGGCCTGCGTCAGGTCGACCGACGACTTTGCTTCCTTGAAGAGCTCGAGCGGCTTCGAACGGATGTCCTGGGCATTGATTTCGACTTTGACAGTGTTCACGGGAGCTTTCCCGCCGGGATGCGCGGCGAGAAGGTCGGAACGGAAGGCACCCGACTGAAACGAGGCAAACCAGGGCCCATCGCCAACGAAGGACACGTCCGCGGCGGTCTTGCCCTGGAACATCTGCCGCACAAACACCAACTTCCCGCTTTCCTCGCGGAAGCCCACGCAGTCGCCGATCATGCCTTTGCCGAGCGACGCGGCGAGTTTCGGCGCGAAGTCGCGCACCTGGTAGGTATGGGGAAAAAGAACCATGTCTGGCTTTGCGGCAGCGATCACCTGTTGCAACGCGGCACAGTAGGCGTCTGGCGTGTAGTGCTCGAGCAGGGCGTGGTCGACGGCCAACACTTCGGCGACATTCTTCGCGGCCAATTCGTCGGCAAAAGAGGCGAGGCCTGTGCCGATGACGACGGCGCTGACGCTTCCGGCTTTCGCGCCGGCAATCTGCTGTGCTGCCACAAGCGTTTCGAAACTTGTGCTGTTCCACTTCCCTTGCCGCTGCTCGGTTACGACCAGGATTTTCATGGTTAGATCACCCGCGCTTCAAACTTCAACTTCTCGACGAGCTTCGCAGCGACTTCCTTCGGCGTGCCACTGACAAATTCGGTTTTCTTCGTCTTCGTCGGCACATAGATCTTCTCGATCTTCTGCGTGGGCTGGACGTTGACACCGAGCGATTCGCGGGTCACTGCGGCAATTTCCTTCTTTTTCGCGGCCATGATGCCTTTCAAGGTGGCGTAACGCACCTTGTTGATGCCGGACTGGATCGAAAGCACGGCGGGCAGCGGGCATTCCACCTTCTGGAACCACCCGGCTTCCAGTTCGCGCTTGAGGATCATTTTGCCGTCCTGCACGTCGATCTGCATGATGATGGTGGCGTGGGGCAGGTTCAGGAGCGCTGCCAGCAGCACACCGGTTTGGCCGAAGCCGTGGTCGTCGCTTTGCAGCCCGGTGAGCACCAGATCGCACTTCTCTTTGCCAATCGAGGCAGCCAGTACTTTCGCAGCATTCAGGGGATCCAACTGCGCAAAATTGTCGTCGGCAATGTGGATGCCGCGGTCCGCGCCTTTCGCCAGCGCTTCCTTGATGGTCTGCTTCACCCGCTCGGGACCAAACGACAGGGCGATCACTTCCCCACCGTGCTTTTCCTTCAGCCGCAGGGCCTCTTCGAGCGCATAGCTGTCCGGCTCATTCATCTCAAAGCCGATGTCCGCTTCCTTGATCCAGTTTGCGGCGATGGACAGAGGCGCATCCTTGGCCGGCACCTGTTTAATGCACACGATGATGTTCACGGGAGTTTCCTTGACAACGCAATGGAGTGAGGGAGCGGCACTCCCACTTTTGCGGTTGGTGAGTGATCGAAGCCCACAAAGCGGCAGTAAGCTGCCGCACTCCAAAACTCTACTTGCCGGTCCAGCGCTTGAAGATCAGCGCGGCGTTGGTGCCGCCGAAGCCGAACGAGTTCGACAACGCAAAATCGACGCTAGCCTTGCGCGCAACGTTGGGCACGTAGTCCAGATCGCACTGGGGATCCGGAGTGAATTGATTGATGGTCGGCGGCAAAATCTGGTCGCGGAGCGCCATCACACTGATGCCCGCTTCGAGCCCGCCGGCGCCACCCAGCAGGTGCCCGGTCATGGACTTTGTGGAGCTGACGGCGAGCTTCTTGCCGGTCGCGCGCTCGCCAAACAACCGCTTCATTGCCGTCGTTTCGATCACGTCACCCAAAGGCGTCGAGGTGCCGTGAGCGTTGACATAGCCGATGTCGTCGGGGGAGAGCTTGGCATCTTTCAGGGCCGCTTTCATGACGCGGAACGCACCGTCGCCATTTTCTTCAGGCTGCGTGATGTGGTACGCGTCGCCGCTCATTCCGTAGCCGACAATTTCGGCCAAGATGGGGGCATTACGCTTTTGCGCGTGTTCGAGCGACTCAAGAATCAGAATGCCGGTACCTTCGCCCACAACGAAACCATCGCGATCCTTGTCGAACGGGCGACTGGCGGATTGGGGGTCGTCATTGCGTGTGGAAAGCGCGCGCATCGAGGCAAAGCCGCCAATGCCCATCGGCGTAATGGTGGCTTCGGTGCCGCCGCAGATCATCATCTCGGCCGCGCCGCGCTCGATGATCTTGAAGGAGTCACCGATGGCGTGGGCGGAAGCGGAACAGGCGGTGGCGGTGGCCGAATTCGGCCCGCGAGCGCCGTAGCGGATGGAGATGTGCCCGGAAGCGAGGTTCACGATGGCCGAGGGAATGAAGAAGGGGGAGATTTTGCCCGGACCGCCTTGCATCAGCTTGATGTGCTCGCGTTCGATGATGTCGAACCCGCCGATGCCCGAGGCCACGTAGACGCCCACCTCATCCAGATCCGACTGCTCGGGCTTCCACTCCGCCATTTTGACGGCAAAGTCGGCGCCGGCCAGCGCGATCTGGATGAACCGGCCCATCTTTTTAAGCTCTTTTTTCTCGATCCACTGGAAGGGGTCGAAGTCTTTGACTTCGCCCGCGATCTTGCAATCGAAATCGGAAACATCGAAATGCGTGATCTTGCGAATACCACTCTGGCCGGCGATCAGGTTTTTCCAGCTCTCTTCGGTCCCAATGCCCAATGCACAGACCAGACCAACGCCCGTAACGACGACTCGGCGAGTCAAATCTCTTGCTCCTTCTTGCGCGGATTAGTTCCTGCGGCTTTACTTGCCCTTGGAGTGCTTGTCAATGTATTCGATGGCATCCTTCACCGTGGTCATCTTCTCGGCGTCCTCATCAGGCACTTCAATGCCGAACGCTTCTTCGAAGGCCATGACCAATTCCACCTGGTCGAGCGAATCTGCGCCGAGGTCGTCGACGAACGACGCGGTCGGCGTCACTTCGGCTTCATCGACACCCAGCTGCTCGACGATAATCTGCTTTACCCGTTCTTCTACACTGGCCATTCCAGTCCTCCGCGACGTATGGTCGCACTTTCTGTTTCAACTGACTCCACACCGTAATCCGGCTTTTGCGGGCCGGCCTACAATCTCGATTAGCGATCCTAGGGCAACCTGCCCATTCTAGTTACCCTTGCCCACCAAAATCAACTTCGGGTCCCTGGACGTCAGGCCAAATACATGCCGCCGTTGACGTCGAGGACATGGCCGGTGATGTAGCCGGCCTCGTCGCTCGCCAGAAAGACGATCGCTGCGGCGATGTCGCGTCCCGTGCCCATTTTGCCCAGCGGAATGCGCGTCTTCAACTCTTCCTTGACCTTGTCGGGCAGCACGTCGGTCATCGGCGTTTCGATGAATCCCGGGGCCACGGCATTCACGGTGACGTTGCGGGAGGCAATCTCCATGGCGATGGCCTTGGTCAAGCCAATCAGCCCGCCCTTTGACGCGACGTAGTTCGACTGGCCTGCGTTGCCCATTTCGGCCACGACCGACGCGATGTTGATGATCCGCCCGGCGCGAGCGCGCATCATGGTCGCCAGTGCCTGCTGAGTGCAGAGGTGCGCGCCAGTCAAGTTTGTGCGGATCACGGCATCCCAGTCGTCCAGCTTCATGCGCATGGCCAAGCCGTCCCGAGTGATCGCCGCATTATTCACCAGGATGTCGAGCTTTCCGAACTTCTCGAGGACCGCTTTGAAGCCCGCTTTGATCTGCTCGGCGTCCGCCACATCCATTTTGACCGCGATTGCTTCCCCGCCCTTGCCCGTAATCTCTGCCACCAGTGCTGCCAACTTCTCTTCATTCCGCGCGGCCACCGCCACCTTGGCGCCCGCTTCCGCCAGCGCCAAAGCGGTATCACGCCCGATTCCCTGGGAGGCTCCCGTCACCAAAGCCACTTTGCCGCTCAAGCTGAACATGGCGTTCCCTTAGGCCGCGTCGCTCTTGGCCGCAGCGATCTTTTCGAGGGTGGTCGTAAGGCTTTTTTCGTCTTCGACGTTGAGAGTGGCTACGGAGCGCTCGATCTGGCGCATCAAGCCGGTCAGAACGCGCCCCGGACCGACTTCGACGAAGGTATTCACGCCTTCGTCGAGCAGTAGGCGCATGGACTCTTCCCAACGCACCGGCATGGACACCTGGCGGACGAGGGCGGCGCGCGCCTCGTCACCGCTATGCGTTGTGTCCGCATCCACGTTCGTAACCAGCGGCACCTGCAACTCGGCGAACTTCGTTGCTTTAAGATCTTTTTCCAATTTTTCCTGGGCCGGCATCATCAGCGCGGAATGGAACGGCGCCGACACGGCCAGCATGACGGCGCGCTTGGCGCCTTTCTGCGACGCAATCTCGACGGCGCGCTTCACGGCGCCGGCATGGCCTGAAATCACGGTCTGTTCGGGGGAATTCAGGTTCGCCGGGGAGCAGATCTCCCCTTGCGCCGCCTGTTTGCAGACTTCGAGAACGTCGGCTGGGGAGAGACCCATGATCGCGGCCATGGCGCCCTGGCCGGCGGGCACAGCGTCCTGCATGTACGTGCCGCGTTTACGGACAAGCTTTACCGCGTCTGAAAAGTTCAGCGAACCGGCGGCCACGAGAGCCGAATACTCGCCAAGGCTGTGTCCGGCGACGTAATCCGGCGCGATACCTTTTTCCGCCAGCAGGCGGTGGATCGCGACCGAAACGGTCAGGATGCACGGCTGCGTATTGGCGGTGAGCTTGAGCTCGTCTTCCGTGCCCTCAAAACATAGCTTGGAGACGGAAATCCCGAGTGCCTTGTCCGCTTCATCGAACACGGCCTTGGCGGCCGGATACCTGTCCGCCATCTCTTTTCCCATGCCGGTGTATTGCGAGGCCTGACCTGGAAAAACAAACGCTACTTTGCCCATACTTGACTCCTCTCTCCCGCTCTACGCTCGCGCGTGTGTCAGGGAGAGCTCCTGCTCGATTTTTTCGTTCACGCGTGCCTTGGCTAGACCTGCGGCAACGCGAATTGCGTTCTTGATAGCATTGGCGTTCGACTTGCCGTGTGAAATGACGCACACGCCGCGAACTCCCAGGAGCGGCGCGCCGCCATACTCCGAGTAGTCCATCGTCCGCTTGATGCCCTTGAACGCTCCCCTGGATAACAGATAGCCCACTTGCGCGGCCAGCGAACCTTTGAAGGTCTTGCGGAGAAATTTCACGATCTCCATCGCCAACCCTTCGCAAATCTTCAACGCGATATTGCCGACGAATCCGTCGCAGACAATCACGTCGACCTTGCCGGAGAACAGATCACTGCCTTCGACGTTTCCGACAAAATGCACCGGCAAATTCTTGAGCCGTTCGTACACGGCGCGTGTCAACTCGTTGCCCTTGCTTTCTTCTTCGCCGATAGAGAGCAAGCCCACGCGCGGCTTCCGGCTTCCAAACGTCAGCCGGTAGTAGATCTCGCCCATGACGCCGAACTGAAGCAGATGCTCGGGCTTCGAGTCCACGTTTGCGCCAACGTCCAGAAGGACACTCGCGCCGCCCTTGGCGTTGGGAAAGGGAGCCGCAAGCGCCACGCGATCCACCGAAGGCAGGGTACCGAGAATGAACTTTGACGCGGTCATCACCGCTCCTGTGTTCCCTGCGCTCACGAACGCGCTGGCGTTGCCATCTTTAACGAGCCGAGCGCCGACGTGCACCGAACTGTCCTTCTTCCGGCGAAAGGCCTGGGCCGGATGATCGTCCATAGTGATCACTTCGCTGGCCGGAACGATCTCGATGGGCAGATTCGGCTTCGAGAACCTGGCCAGTTCGGCGCGGATCACGTTCGCCTGGCCCACCAGGAGAACGCGAACACCGTATTGCTGGGTGGCCAACACACTCCCCTCCACCTCCGGACGGGGTGCATGGTCTCCCCCCATGGCATCGACCGCGATGGTAATCATGGGAATGTTCCGTCGACTCAGGCAAGTTCAGGTGGGCACGACGAGCTGTGCCGATCGGGACTTCGCGAGTCCAGCTCTCTCCGCCGAACTATTTCGTGTCGTGAACCGGGCGACCCTTGTAATAACCACAATGGGGACAGGCGCGGTGCGGCTGCTTCATTTCATGGCAGTTCGGGCACTTGCCGAGCGCCGGACCAGCCAAGTGGTCGTGGGCCCGCCGAGTGCTTGTGCGCCGCTTGGAATGACGTCGCTTTGGATTTGGCATACTCCTACCTCTTTTCTACCGCTTCTTAATGACTTCCCTGCTTCACTGTTCTGTTACTTCGCAGTCTCACACGAAAAACACACACGTCGCTCGCCGGAATCGCCGGATTTCAGCGGATTCTTATTGTTTCTTGAGCCAGTCCTGCTTCAGTCGCGCGAGGGGAGCCAGACGCGGATCGGTGGAGTGCGTCTCGCAACGGCACTCTTCATGGTTCAGGTTCGCGCCACAACTGGGGCACAACCCTCGGCAATCGCTCTGGCAAATGACTTTCATCGGCAATGACAGCAGAACCTGTTCCTTCAGCACATCAGCGAGGAACAAGCCTTCTCCTTCGAAAAAGCCTATTTCCGTGTCGTCGTCTTTCAGCCGTTCTTCCTCGTGCCGTGATCCCTTGGGCAACGGCTGATAGAAAAGATCGAAATCCTTGTGCACTTCCTCGATAACAGGGTCAAGGCAGCGCGCGCAAGACATCTCGATTTTCGTTTCGAGTTCGCCTGCAACGCGAATCTGACCTTCGAGCAACTCGGCGGTCGCGGTAACTTCAAGGGGCTCGACCTGCCGAATTTCACTGATCCCGTAATCGATGCTTCCCGGAGCGTAGGTCTTCCGAATGCGTACTTTGCGGACGGCAAGGTCCTTGACGTCGAGAAACATATCGTCTGCGCCTCCGGCGCGTACGCTCATGCCTTTCTATTATTTGGGGAGAAGAGGCGCAAGTCAAGAAAGGGGAAGGGGACCCGATTTAAGGAATTCGAGGGTGGAAACTGTAGCTCCTAGTACTTGGAGCCGCGGATGTCGGCGAGGTACCCCCTCATGACGTCAACGTATTGCGGGAAGGCCACGTCGGCGTCGAGCAGCTCAGGGTGCCAAACCTTCTCCCACTCGAAGCAGTAATAGCCTTTGTAGCCGATGTGACGAAGAGCATCGACCTGGGCTTTCACCGGCACGTCCCCCTTTCCCGTCAAGACATACTTCCGATCCTTGCCATCCTGCACGGAGTCCTTGAGGTGCGTGTGGCGAATCCATTTAGCGAGTTCGGCGACGGTCTGCGAAGGCTGTTCGTGGCCATCGACAAAGGTATGATGGGCATCCCACAACAGCCCTACGTGAGCGGAATCGGCGCGGGTCAGCACCGCTTTGAGAGTAGGAGAGTCGACGAAATCGCCGTGCGATTCGAGAATCACGGTGACACCGCGAGGGCCTGCATACTCGGCCATGTCGTGCAAGCCTGCAGCGACTCTTGCGACTACCTCTTCCCTCGATCCGCCGTCGAACTTATTGCCAAACACGCGAACAAACGGGGCGTCGAGGGCGTGCGCCAGATCGATGAAGCGGTTGCCATCGGCGATGGACTGCGCGCGCTTTGCGGAATCTAGAATATGCAATTCCGTGGAACTGCTGACGCAGGCGATCTCGATCCCGAGGTCATCAATCTCTCTCTTCGTTTGCGCAATTCTGTCCGGCGAAAACTCCGGCCGTGACGGCAGATCGAGGCTTCCCATGAGCCCGCGCAACTCGACCGCCGCAAAGCCGTTGGTCCGCGCGAACGCCAGTATCTGCGCGAGTTCCCACTTCGGGCAACCCAGCGTTGAAAACGCCAGAGGTAATTTCTGCGAATCTGCGGCACCCGCAAAGCGTGCCGCCACAATCGCAGCGGCGCCCGCACCCATAAACTCCCGCCGAGTAATCATGTTGAACCCTCGTTTCCCGCTTATGATAACCTCGAATTTCGGACAGGAGGTGTTTTTGCAGCGCCGCGAATTGCTGAGACTCCTCGCCATCGGTTCGGCACTTCCCACCATCCCTTCCCCACTGCTGGCCGCTTGCCGCGAAATCCATACGAGTGTAAGTGAGAATCCCGCGCTGAAGGTCCTCTCCCCCCGAGAAGATGCAACCGTAACGGCGATGGCCGAGCTGATCATCCCGCGGACCGACACGCCGGGCGCAAAGGATACGCAGGTCAATCTGTTCATCGACCGGATCCTTGCCGAGTGGTTTTCGGATGAGGAGCGGACGCGGTTTGTCGAAGGGCTTGCAGAGATTGACATCCGGACGCAATCCTTGTTTCAGAGGAATTTTGTCGACGCGAACACCGCGCAACAGAAGGAGATTTTGCGGGCCCTGGGCGAAGAACTGGCCGAAGCCGCAGCCGCCTTAGCCAACAACCCACGCAGTTACCGTGGAGCGACACCGGAGCCGGAAAACAACTTCTACATGCAGTTCCGCGGGTTGACGCTTAACGGATACTTCACTTCGGAAGCGGGATTTACTCAACAACTTCATGAAGAGATCATTCCTGGCCGCTTCGACGGCTGCGCGCCGCTGCCGGCTACAGCGAGAGCCAAGGGTTCGTGACCATGGCGCAAGCGAAATACGACGCGATCGTGATCGGCTCTGGAATCACCGGAGGCTGGGCCGCAAAAGAACTGACGGAAAAAGGACTGCGCACGCTGGTGCTGGAGGCAGGCCGCCCGATCGCGCCGGACCGCGACTACGTTGAACACGTTGCACCGTGGGAGATGAAGTTCCGGGGCATGCGCGATCGCAAAAGGCTGGAAAAAGAGCAGCCGATTCAAAGCACTTGTTATGCGTGCGAAGAAGTAAACTCCGGCTTTTTCGTTAAAGATACGGAGCATCCGTACACCACGGGCGCAGATAAGCCGTTCCGCTGGATCCGCGGAAGGCAGGTTGGCGGCCGTTCGATCTTGTGGGGCCGCCAATCGTATCGCTGGAGTGACCTGGATTTCACGGCAAATCTTCGCGACGGAATCGGTGTGGATTGGCCGATCCGTTACGCCGATCTCGCTCCCTGGTACGACCATGTCGAGGAATTCATCGGCGTTTCCGGCGAAAACATCGGCTTGGCGCAATTGCCTGACGGGAAGTTCCTGCCGCCGATGGAACTGACGTGCGTGGAAAAAGCCGTAAAGGCCGCGGTGGTGAAATCGTTCGGTCCTGAGCGAGTGCTGACGATCGGACGCGTTGCCGTGCTTACTCAGGATCACAAAGGGCGCTCCGCGTGCCATTACTGCGGGCCATGCCATCGTGGCTGCATCACGCTTTCCTACTTCAGCAGCGTGAACGCCACGCTGCCCGCCGCGGAAAAAACGGGCCGGCTGACCCTGCGACCGTTCAGCACGGTACACAGCTTGGCATTCGACAGAAAGACGAGGCGTCTGACAGGAGTGCGCGTTATCGATACCCAGACGCGCGCGACGCTGGAGTTCAACGCACCGCTGATTTTCCTGTGCGCTTCGACGCTTGAGTCCGCGCGAATCCTGTTGAATTCCGCGACGCCGGAGTTCCCCAGCGGGCTGGCCAATTCTTCCGGGGAAGTCGGGCACAACCTGATGGATCACATCAAGGGCGGAGGAGCCCGCGGGATTTTCGGGGGCTACGAGAAGATGCGGACGATCGGCAACCGGCCAAACATCGCGTATATGCCGCGCTTTCGAAACGTCAAAGAAAAGCAGCGCGATTTCTTGCGAGGCTACGGACTGCAGACGTATTCGTTCCAGGAAGGGTGGGGGCGCGGCGCAATGGAAGTCGGGTTCGGGGCGGACTTCAAGCGGCGCATGAGCGACCCGGGGCCGTGGCACTTCACGTTCGAGGGCTACGGTGAGTGCCTGCCCAGTCACGACAATTTCGTGGAGATCGACAAGAACTGCGCGGACGCGTGGGGCATCCCCAGCTTGAAGATTCACTGCACGTTTCGTGAAAACGAACTGGCACTGCGGAAGGATATGTCGGTGGTCGCGGCGGAAATGCTTTCCGCGGCCGGAGCACAGTCGATTCAGCCGTTTCGCGACAGTGATCCACCGGGATTTTCGATCCACGAGATGGGCACGGCACGGATGGGCCGGGACCGCAAGACTTCGGTGTTGAATGGGTGGAACCAGTCTCACGACATCAAGAATCTGTTCATCACCGACGGCGCGTGCATGGCATCGTCGGGCTGGTCGAATCCTTCTCTGACGTACATGGCGTTGACCGCGCGAGCTTGCGATTACGCCGTGAATCAGCTAAAACGCGGAGAACTATGATTTTTTGGAGTGCGGCGACTTCGCCGCCGGATTTGAGGTGCAACGTGACGCCACAAAAAATAGACCGCAGGAACTTCCTTCAGTCGTCGGCAAAGGCACTGGCCGCAACCGCGGCACTTCCCGCAGCGAGCTATGCACGTATTCTCGGTGCGAACGATCGCGTGCGCGTGGGCATCGTCGGTTTCTCCGACCGCTTCCGATCGAGCCTGCTACCGGCCTTCCTGCAGCATTCGAAGGCGCTCGATTTCGAGATCGCGGCGCTTTCGGATATCTGGACCATGCGACGAGAAGCCGGAAAGGCGCACATCGAGAAACTCACCGGCGGTAGCCTGGCTGCGGCGCGCAACAACGACGAACTCTACCTGCGAAAGGATGTCGACGCCGTCATTATCTCCACGGCTGATTTCCAACACGCGCTTCACGGAGTCGAGGCGGTGCGGGCGGGACGCGACGCTTACGTCGAGAAGCCAATGGCGCACACCATGGAAAACGCGCGCGCGATCCGAGATGCAGTGAAAGAGTCCAGCAAGATCGTGCAGATCGGCACGCAGCGCCGAAGTTCGCCGGTCTACCAGGCTGCTTACGACTACATCCGGAGCGGCAAGTTCGGCGACATCGTCTCGGTGCTGATGACCTGGAACGTGAATCAACCCGGGCGATGGCGGCGACCGAAACTGGTGGCGGGGCTGACGGAGGACCAGGTCGACTGGAAGCGCTACTTGTTGAACCTTCCCGATCAACCCTTCGACGCCCGTAAATATGTGGAGTTCCGCTTGTTCTGGCCGTTTTCCTCGGGCATACCCGATCAGTGGATGGTCCATCAGATCGATACGGTTCACTGGTTCACGGGCCTGCCACGCCCCCGTAGTGTGGTGGCCAACGGCGGAATCTATTACTGGCATGATGGCCGCAAGAACTGGGACACGATGACCGCCGTGTTCGACTATGGGCCACTCGATGACGCGTCCAAGGGATTCCAGGTTGTGTATACGTCGCGGATGACCAACGACGCCGGCGATGTGAAGGAGCTGTACTATTCCAACGGCGGCACACTCGATCTCGACAAGCAGACCGTGTCGCCCGAAGGCGGGTTGACCAAACAGTATGCGGACGAGATGAGTATGCAGCCCAACCTCCTGCCGAAATTCTCGCTACGAGAGTCAGCGCGCAAAGTTGCGACGGGCGCCGACACCGGCGGTGATGTGGACACGTCGGCCAATATGCGCAACTGGATGGAGTGCGTGCGAAGCCGCAAGACGCCGAACGCGAGCATTGAAGCGGGCTATTCGCACTCGGTCGCGTTGTGCATGACCATTGCCGCAGTCCAGACGGGCCGGCGGGTCACATTTGACGACAACAAGCAAGAAGTCGTGGTCGACTGAGCGTCTGCTTGGCGGCCGCCGCGCCTAAGCTTCCTTAATCACCTTGAGCAAGCCCGTCATGGACTCGCGGCTCGAGGCTTCCTTGTCCTTTGCGGCGTTCAAATAGTGCGTTTCGAGCGACAGAGTACCTTCGTATCCATCTTTCAGCAGTGCGCGGAACTGGCCGACATAGTCGATCTTCCCGCTACCGATCGGCTTCCACTCCGCTTCACCTTTTGGTCCAGACGCAGCGTCTTTCAAGTGCATGTGCCAGATGCGAGACTTGTCGAGCTTGTCGTAACCATCGGGATACGGTCTGGTCTCGCCGGCATCATACGCGTTACCGGGATCCCAATTCAGACCAAGAGCCGTGGATTTCACGGCGCTCAACATGGCAGCACTTTCCGCGCCTGTCGCCACGTTGCAGGAAAACTCGTTCTCGAGGACCAGCCGAATTCCCTCACTCTGGGCCGTTGCTGCAGTCTTCTCCAACTCTCTTGCTACGCGGTCGAACACGGATTTCGGATCATCAACGCGGAGAAAGGAAAATATGCGGACTTTGTCGGTTCCAAATTCCTTCGCGCGGGCGATCGCTTTTTGCAGGATTGCTTCCTGCTGAGAGAAATCACTGACGAGGGGGTCGGGCTTACCCGAATCAAACCTGGATTTCGTGCCCGGGAGCACTGTCTTGAAATATGGCGAATCCACAACGGAGACCTTCATGGCATATTTCGCGAGCAAATCTTTTGTGCGCTTGACCTCGTCCGGGGTGAACTCGGTGACGTACTTGTTCCAGACGATGCGCAATTCCACCAAGGAGAGCCCGAAGCCCTTCACCCAGACGAGGGCTTTCTCGAAGTCCTGCGTAATCTCATCGGTGATGACGCCTAAATGGAACTGGTTCACATGAGCCGCCCATGCCGGCGCGACAGTCAAGAACGCCGCAGTTGTCGAGCCAGCCACGAATTCGCGTCGGTTCATTTTGTGTTCTCCCGGCTCATCGTAGTGCGGCGGCACAAAACCGTCAATCTGATCCGTGGCTCACAACTCTTCCGGCGGAAGCGTGTTAACATGCACGCACTCTGTGTGCGGAGTTGGCGAATGATATTGCGGTTGCGAATTGGCGCGATTGGTCTGTTGCTTGCTGTTGTAGCTGTGCCGTTGCTGGCCGGGACGAAGATCGTCCATCGCTGGGTACTGACGGGCGTGCCCATTCCTCCGGTGAAGAAGATGCTGGTGGCCAGCATCATGGAAAATTATCTGATCCGGCAGGAATTCGAAGACGAAATGAAGAAACAGCTGGTGAAATACGGGGTGGAAGGGGTGCAGAGTTACATGGTGCTTCCGCCGAAGAACGAAATGATGGAAGGCGAGCTGAAGCAGCGCATCAAGGAAAGTTCGCTCGACAGCGTGCTGGTGATCCGGCCGAAAAGCGTGCGCACCGAAACCGAAGAAGTAATCACGGGAGGGGTGTGGGTGCCGCCTCCGGGCTATTACAATTTCTGGCCCTACTGGAACACGGCTTACGGCTTCTATCCGACGAGTTCGTACACGCAGGAGAACATCGTGGTGCGTGTGGAGTTCAACCTGTATAACACCAAGGACGAGAAGCTGATCTGGAGCGGCGAATCGGACACGGTCTATTCCAAGGATTTTGAGAAACTGGGCAAAGACTACGCCAAGACGCTGGTGAACCAGCTGAAGCGCGACAAAGTGATCTCCAAGAAGTGAATCCGGCTACTTTCGCAGAACCAGGCAACTAGCGATCATGTCATGGAGCGCCTGCTTGCGCTCGGTGAAGCCAGCCATGATGTAGCCGATCCCGAACGGAATTAGCCCGCTCACGATCTTTGCAAAAAAGCGACCGCTGGCGCGGCCGAAGGAAATCGGATTCCCTGCAAGGTCGGTCACGTACAGGCTCATGGCCTGCTTGCCCCAAGTGGCCTGTTTCGGGCCGCTCTCGAGATAGGCGAAATACAGCCACTGCCCAATGATAGCGATGCCCGCGAGGGTCAACACCAGCATCAGGAATCCGCCGACGACGGCCGGATTGGGATCACCATGCTGGGGGAACGCGCCGATGATCGCGGCGCCTCCCATCAGGAAGAACAGCGGAACGATCAAAATCATCACACCGAAGCCGATGATCACGCTGTCGATCAAATGCGCGAGCAAGCGCAGCCAGAATCCCGCGTAGGCCACGTTGGACGCGTAGACAATCGCGCCGACTCCGGCATGAGGTGAGACGGCTCCCGAGGCCGGGGCCAGGACTGCCACCGGATTTACCGGGGTACCGCACGTCTGACAAAACGCCGCGTTATTCGTTATCGCCGCACCGCATTTCGAGCAGTACACGTCTCCTCGCCTCCGTTCGTCCCGCTAACACAAATACGCATGCGCCGAGGTGTAAGTTACTCACACCCCTCGCGCTGAAACTGCTGGAGGCGCCGCTGCGCCTCGCCGTTGCCCTTGCGCACAGCCGCGGTCAGCAAAATGCGGGTCTGGTCGCAATTCTTCACCACGCCCTGGCCGCGCCAGTACAAATCCGCAAGGGCAACCTCTGCGCTGGGATTGCCCTTCTCCACAGCAGTCCACAAGAGTCGAACCGCCTCGGGCATCTCAGCCGCGGTATTTCTCCCACGCAAGATCTGAATGGCCTGCAAATATTCCGCTTGGCCGGAGTCCGGACTCACTTCCGCCCCGTTCGGTTGGGTTTGGGTAATGACCGACAACGGCGTCACTGAAGCCGGAGCGCTCTTCGGCGCTCCCGACAAGGTCGACGGGGTGCTTCGCGCAGCATCCGTGTTCGCGGACGGCCTTGATGGATTTGAGTTGGAGCCGCGGTCATCGCTATTCTCCGCACCAACCGCGGGTGGCGCCCCTTTTTGCGACGTGCCACCCATCGCCTCGCCAAGCAAAATCAGAGAGTTGCCGACAGCTTTGTGAAAGACCAGGAGCCCAACGAGGAGCATGAGTGCAACCATACTGAGCACGGCGCGCGGCAGAGTGAACCATTCCCCGTGCGAGGATCTCGGAACGGCAGCGTCTGGCGACCGGGCTGAACCGTGAGTTGCGGCCTGACGAGCGCTCGAGTCCGACAGGCCGTGGGGCTGAATCAGAACCTCGGAAATGTCCGGGAGCAGAGGCTCAGCCTTCGATGGAATCGGCTCTTCTTCCGGCGGCTCGTCGGTGGGCAAAGTGGATTCAATATCCTTGCGATGCCTCAGCAGATCCTCTGCATGGCGCTCCGGCACGGCCGATTCCGGCGGCGCAGTCCTGGGCCACTTCCGGAAAAATCCTTCGGTGACCGAGGTACCGTCGTTGAGAGAAGAGGGTGGTGCGGGACGTGGAGATAGGATTTCAGTGGGATGTAACGGGGGAGCAGCCGGTGGCGCTGTCGGCATCGCGGGAAGCTGGACGCTGGGCTGAGGTTGGGTTTGAGACGGCTCGGCGGTTGGTGCAGGCGGAGCGATGGCCACTGGTTCCAATGCTACTTCGGTAGCAGGCTCCGCTTCGGTCCGCACGGGCGTGCTGCGAAGCTCTTCGCGCAACTGATCCATGGTGGAGGCCGGGGCAATCGCAGGTTCCGGCGGCTTCTCGCGCGGATTTTCGACCTTCTCATCTTCCAGAAGCCAATCGTCGATTTTGGCCTTCATTTCCGCGGGAATCTGCAAAAACTCCACGCCAGCGACGCGGCCACCTTCGTCAATCCAGAGAATCTTGCCTTCGCCTTCGATTCTGACTGTGTCACCGAGGGTAAACGAGAACGTGGTCTTGTCGTTCTGGCGCAAGGGCATCATGGCGCGGACGGCGAAACCTTCCTCGGAGAGGTCGCGCATCATCCCGCCGTTGCCAAATGCCAATTCCACGTAGATCAGGCGCAGCGGTCTTTTTCGGAGTTTCTTGCGCCGTTCGCCTTTGACGGTGGACTGAAGCATGAGTGGTTGCATTCTAGCGCGTCAACGGCTCCTCCGGTAGATGTGGTTACGCAGCCCTCAGGCTGACTGCGTTTATGCAACGGCGAGTTGTTCGTTGAGCACACGGGCTTGAGAAGGCGCGGCAACGAGGGGATTGTCAGGCTAAAGTGCTAGCAACCGCTCACCTTTGCATCATGAAAACTTACATACTGCTGCTCACCACTCTCCTGCTCGCGCTCGGAACCGCAATCTACTGGTACGTGACCCGACCCGCCGTGCTCGCTCAAAGCGATTTTCTGCTTGTCGGCGATCTGGCGAATCATAGCGGGAACCCCGACTTTGACAATTCCCTGCGAGAAGCATTGCGCGCGTCGCTCGAACAGTCTCCGTATCTGAACCTGGTTTCCGAGGAACGAGCGGAAGCCGCGTTGACGGCGCTGGGGAAGCCTTCGAACACCCCGCTGACGGCGGAGGTGGCTCGAGAAATCTGCCAGCGAGCCCGCGCCAAGGGGTATTTGACGGGTGAGATAACAAAATCGGGGGCGAACTATGACCTCGAGCTGGACGTCCGCAGTTGCGCCGATGGAAAACGAATGGCGAGCAGTTCAGGTTCAGTCGCCCGAGAAGACCTGCTTATCCATCAACTCGGCCTCTCCGCTAGCCGAGTGCGGCGAGAGTTGGGAGAACCGGAAGCAAGCGTGAAGCAATACGACATGCCGCTGGAACGCGCCACGACGCCGGTACTCGCTGCGTTGAAAACGTATACACAGGCGCGGCGAATGATTCGGGAAAAGGGCGATTTCGAGGCGGTGCCGTTTTACAAGCAATCCATCGATCTGGATTCGCGCTTCGCGATGGCCCGTTCGGGACTCGCCGTCAGCTACTACAATCTGAGCCAGATGGCGCTGGCCGGCGAGGAAATCCGGCAAGCGTTTGAAGCAGGCGATCGCCAGACGGTGCGCGAACGGCTGAATATTCAAACGTTGTACTACGACCTTGCACAAGGAGACATCGAGAAGGCCATCGGGGGCTACAAAGAATATATTCGAATCTACCCGTGCGATCCGATCGCTCTGGGGAACCTGTCGAGCGAGTTTTTTGTCGTGGGCGATTACGAACAGGCGGTACAGTATGCCGGGCAAGCGCTAAAAACGGATCCCGAGACGGCGGCGTGGTACGAAAATGAGTCCATCGCGCTGCTGGCACTGGGCCGCGTCCCGAACGCTGAACAGGTCCTGCAAGAGGCATTTTCGCGCAAACTAGACGACACAGCGCTTCACGCGAATCTTTATGCCGTCGCCTTCGTGAAGGGCGACATCCCCGTGATGCAGCAGCAACTGGTCTGGGTGCAAAGCAAGCCGAGCGGGCAGGATTCCCTGTTTGGCGCTCAGGCGGATACCGAAGCGTTCTACGGCCATGTGAAGAAGGCGCGCGAGTATTCACGGAAAGCGATCGACGCGGCCGTCGCGGCGGATCTGAAAGAATCAGCGGCCATCTGGGCGGCCACGGCGGCTGTCCGCGAATCGATGTATGGCTACCAAGGGGAAGCACAGAAATATGCGCAGGAAGCGCTGACATTTACGCCAAACAGCAAGGATGTGCGCGCACTGGTGGCGCTGGTGCTGGCGCGCACCGGTGACACGCAGCAGGCGCAGAAGATCGCGGATGACCTCCGGGCACTGTACGTTTCCAACACAGCCATGCAGAAGGCGTGGTTGCCGGTTGTGATGGCGCAGATCGCGTTGGGACAGCACCGCGAGCAAGAAGCGCTGCGGCAATTGGAGATTGTGCTGCCCTATGAAAAGGGGCAACTCACGGGCAACTCCAGCGATTCTTGCATGATTCCAGCTTATCTTCGCGGGGAGGCGGAAATCTCGCTGCAACGGGGCCGACAGGCGGCAGCGGAATACGGAAAGATCGAGGCGAACCCTGGAGTCGTGGTGAATTGTTGGTCGGGAGCGCTGGCGCGGCTGGGCAAGGCCCGCGCGGAGGCGGCGGCCCACGACACAGGCGACGCGAAGATTTCCTACCAGGAGTTCTTCGGATTGTGGAAAGACGCGGACCCAGAGATTCCGATATTGAAGCAGGCCAAACGGGAAGCCTCCAAACTCCGCTAGCCCCGATTCGTCGTCAATGTGACTTTAGTCATTGGGCTGCCGTGAGGCCTGAGCCATCCTGTCTTGCAATCCAGCGGTCATGGAGGACACATGGCATCGGCAACGCAGATACTGCGCGACGAACACGAGACGATTCTGGAGATGATCGCTTCGCTGGAGGCAGTGGTGCGGCGCATCGAAGCGGGCGCAAGCGTTGAAGCCGAGACTCTCGGCGGATTTGCGAAGTTTTTCGTGCTCTACGCGGATCGCAGCCACCACGGCAAAGAGGAAGATCTCCTGTTTCCATTGATGGAACGCAAGGGGGTGCCGCGCCATGGTGGCCCCCTCGGCTGCATGCTCAACGAACACGACGAAGGGCGCGCTTTCATCCAGGCCATGAAACAGAATGCGCCAGGCTGCGCGAACGGCGATACGGCGGGGCGGCGCGCATGGGTGGCTGCTGCACGTGGTTACGCGCATCTTCTCCGCAATCATATTTGGAAAGAGAATGAAATTCTGTTCCAGATCGCCGAGCGCCTGCTGACCGAAGCCGAACAAGCCGAGTTGGCGAAGGAATTCGACAAAGTGCAGTGCGAAAAGCTCGACGGCGAAACCCAGTCGAAATTGCGGCAATTCAAACTCAAGATGGAGAAAGAGTACGCCGCCGCGGCGCCACGCTAAGGACTACTGCGGGGGCTCGCAAGCCGCGCGCAGCGCGTCCATGTCCGGGATCTGCACACTGCGCGCCTGAATCCGGATCAGGCCTTCCGCCTGCAGGCGGCTCAAGTTGCGCGATACAAGTTCGCGGACGGTTCCGAGTTCGGCGGCCAGTTCGTGGTGGCTCACGGGCAGCGCAAACTCCGCGGACTTTTTCGATCCGGCAACCGGGCCGGCAATCCGGAGAAGACACGCGATCAGGCGCTGGCGTACCGTTGTAAACGACAGTTCCTCGATGATGCCGACGAGGCCACGCAGGCGACGGCCAACCGATTTCAGAACTTTCAGAGCCACTTCGGGATGCTCCAAACAAAGCGCCCGGAAGTCCTCTTTCTTGACGAAGAGCAGTTCGGTATGTTCGACAGCGATGGTCGAAGCGGGATAGGTGCCGCCATCGAAGACCGGTAACTCGGCAATGCTGTTGCCGGCGCGCTCGATGCCCAGGACCTGCTCCCTGCCGCTCGCAGCCATCTTGAAAATCTTCACCGCGCCGGACTGAACGATGAACATTCCAGCGCATGCGTCGCCCTCGGAGAAAATCAGTTCATTCGCGGCGAACTGGCGGATCGACGAGCGATCCCCGAGAAAAGCGAGTTCCTTTTCCGAGAGATCCGCGAACAGCGTTACACTTTTAAGCACTGCCAACCGGTCGCTGGGATTCGATTTCATTGCCGATTAGTGTAGCGGAACCCGTGGCCGACTCGCGAGCCCTGATGAGGGTTGGGCGCCCACCGGCGCAAAACAATTTGGGTTTCGTTTCCGTGCGTCGATGATACGATTCAGAAGAGTTTCCCGCCCGAATCTGTGAGCATTCCCTGCGAACCGTGTGATTCGCAAGCCGTGAGGAGAGCCATTCATGCGTTGGACACCCGGCGGAACCAGTGGCGACATTGAAGATCGTCGGAGCGAAGGCGGAGGAGGCGGCGGATTCGGGGGCATGCACATCGGCATCGGCGGTGTGATCATCCTGTTCATCCTCAGCCTAGTGTTCAAACAGAATTTCTTCGCCCTGCTGGGAGGTGGAGGAGGCGCCAGTTCAGGAGGTTCGGCGGCGGTCAGCCAGCCGGATCCCGCGCGCGACGAGGCGGAAAAACCACTGGTGCAATTTGTCTCCTTCGTCCTGGACGACACGCAAAAAACGTGGGAACAGGTGCTGCCGCAACAAGTGGGAACGCCGTATCGCCACGCAAAGCTGGTATTGTTTCGTGATTCCACACAGTCCGGTTGTGGCGGGGCTGAATCGGCCACGGGCCCCTTTTATTGCCCTGGCGACGAGAAGGTATACATCGACCTGTCGTTTTACGACGAATTGAAGCGGCGGTTCGGCGCGCCGGGAGAGTTTGCACAGGCCTACGTGCTGGCACACGAGGTCGGCCATCACGTTCAAAAGCTCACAGGAATTGAAAGAAAGGTGCGGCAACTACAAGGAGACAATCCGGGATCAGCGAACCAGTTATCCGTGCGCATGGAGTTGCAGGCCGATTGCTTCGCGGGGGTATGGGCACACTCGACGCAGCAGAGAGGCCTTCTCGAGGCAGGCGACGTGGAGTCGGCGCTGGGGGCGGCGGCGGCCGTCGGCGACGATCATATCCAGCAGATGTCGCGCGGAAGGGTGCAGCCGGAAACGTTCACGCACGGAAGTTCGGAACAGCGGATGAGTTGGTTCCGCAAGGGACTGGATTCCGGTTCCATCGCCGCGTGCAACACATTCGCGCAATAGGGCGCGGACTGATCTCAATCCTGTTTTCCGGCACTACCGGAGGGCGGAGCCGGGCCGGAAGCACTGGTATCGCGCATCTTTTCCATGGCCTGTTTCGCGACTTTGGCTTTCTCCGGGTCGATCCAGGAATCCTGCGTGACGTAGGTGGTCTGCGAGGGCAGCGCCAGGACTGCGCCAGCCTTTTCCAGTTCATCCATGATTGAAAGCAGCAGTGCCTCTTGCGTTTCCAGAAATGCGTTGAATTCACCATCGAGGACGTAGCAGAAGATCTCGACGTCGAGCGAGTTGTCTGAGAAACGGATGAAGCGGACGCGCGCGGAGGAGTCTTCGACTTTGGGATGGTCCTTGAGAATCTGGCGAATTCGCTCGAGCACATAGCGCACATGATCGGGAGCAAGTTCGTAGCGGAGGCGAATGACCTGTTGGCAGAGGAATTTATCGCGGAAGCGCAGGTTTTCGAGAACGGCGGTAGCCATCGTGCCATTGGGTACCGACAGGACGGTACGTTCCGGGGTGCGCAGGCGGGTGGACCGCAAGCCGATGTCCTCGACGACGCCGGTTTGCGTGTTCACCTTAACTGCGTCGCCAACCTGGATGACTTTGTCGAAGAGGATCGATACGCCACCGAACATGTTCTCGAACGTTTTCTGCGCACCGAGACCCAGGGCAAGGGTACCGATTCCGACGCCAGCCAGAGCGGTGGAAACATCGAAGCCCAGGGCATGCAACACCACCAGCGAGACAAAGACAAAAATTGTCACCTCGACAAACCGCCGCAGGAGCGAAACGATAGAGCGCTCCGCATACATGCCGCGGCTTGAGAAACTGGCGCCGATCCGCGCGGCGATCGCTCGCGTCGCCTGCGTGAGCAACCAGTAGAACCCGATCGTCACCAAGATCCAAAGAACCCGCCGGTAATAGATGCGATAGAGGAGCGAGGTTCCGATGTAGGCCACCAAGCCGTAGTGCAGAAATAGAGCGATGAGGAAAGTGAGTGGACCAATCCTCGTAAATGAACTAACCGGCAAAGCCGGTTTGTGGCGGACCTTCTGCGAATAGCGAAAAACCACTTCCAGCGCGAGGGTGACCAGCCGCCCCACCAGGAACGCGAGCGGCAGGAAGATGATGATAGCCAGCCACTGCCAGTAGGGCATCGAAAGGAACCGGTGCTCGACGAAATAGCCTGGAATGTGTTTCTCCATGTCAGGGAAACTCAGCGAGTCATAGTAGGCAGGCACTCTCTCGAGCGTTTCCCGGGAGAAGTACCACAGTTTTCTTCCCTGGGCGTCTTCGACGCGAACCAGGATCATGGGAAAGGCGTCGGTGCCAAGCCCGTTGCTGACGCGCTCCTTGTCGGGGGGCAGGCCGTCGTCGAGGCGCCCAAGCGGGTCGCGGCTGACCATCTCAAGGGGCCCGCCAAACTTTTGATTGAAGATGGCCAGCAACTGGGCGGCGAGTTCCTCTTCCTCCGAATCGGACACACGGCGGCGGCCTTTGAAAGGCTCGAAATAATCGGCGGCGACGTCGAACTTCTCTTCTTGAGCGGTCTTGATAAATCCGAGGACACAGCCGCGCGGAGTCTCGCGCCCAAGAGGGTCGGGTGGCGTCGTGTTCTGGGTGGCAGCAGGAGTCGCCGGAGAAGAGAGCCCGGGAATCTGGCCGAGGACGCCAGCGGGCGCAAATGACATTGCGGCGAGTAAAACCAGGAGCAGGGAAAAACGAGGTCGCATGAATCTCCAGCCTTTTCGGGCGAGCCCCTATTCTATCCGTTGCGGTGACGCGGTAGAAGCAGGGGCGGGGTTCTGGGGGCCGAAGTGCTCCTGGTGCTGGCGCAGGAGAAACTGGTCGGTCATCCCGGCGATGTAGTCGCAAACGACGATGTGGCGAGGCGACTCGGCAGCCATCTCCTCGTAGGAATCCGGCATGGAGTGCGGGTGGGCCAGGTAATAGCGGAAGAGCTCTTCGAGGCAGCGGATGGAGCGGTCGCAATCCTCGGTGATGAGCGGGTGATTGTAAACGTGGGTGAATAGAAATTTCTTCAGAAGCGCATTCTGCGCGCGGCCCAACTCGCTAAAGCCTGCGAGGCGGCGCGGCAGGCGGCGGATTTCCTCCGCAGTTGCAGCATGCGATTCTTTGACACAGTGCTGCGTATTGGAAATCAGATCGGACACAAGGAAGTCGACCACCTGGCGCAGAGCCTCGTTGAATTTCAGCCTGGTCCGCGCTTCGGGGCGCTGCGCCTCAATTTCCGCGTAGGACTCGCCGAAGAACCGGTGCTCGCGGCAGAGCGAATCGAGATCAAGCAGATTGGCTTCGAGTGCATCGTCGAGGTCGGCCGTGTTGTAAGCGATCTCGTCGACGCAGTCGATGAGCTGCGCTTCGAGAGTGGGACGTAAGTGGAGCTGGTATCCGGCGAGTTGGGGGGCTTCGGCTTCGGTGTAATCGCGGGAGTGCTTGACGATGCCCTCGCGGACTTCAAAAGTGAGGTTTAGTCCATCGAAAGCGAGGTAGCGGTGTTCGAAATGCTCGACGATACGCAACGCATGGAGATTGTGATTGAAGGCTGAGCCGCGCTCTTTCATCAATTGATCGAGCTTCCGTTCGCCCGCGTGGCCGAACGGGGGATGACCGATGTCGTGGACGAGCGCAAGAGCTTCGGCGAGGTCGGTGTTGAGCAGCAGCGCACCGGCAACGGTACGGGCAATCTGGGAGACTTCGAGCGTGTGCGTCAGGCGATTGCGAAAGTGGTCGGAAAAGCGCGCGGTGAACACCTGGGTTTTCGCTTCCAGCCGGCGGAAAGCCCGTGCGTGGACGATGCGGTCGCGGTCGCGGGCATATTCCGTTCGATAGGGATGCGGCAGCTCGGGGAACCGGCGGCCACGGCTGTTCTCGGCCCGCATGGCCCAAGGTGCGAAAGCGGAACGCGATTCGATGGGCTATGCCTCCGTTAAGAACGCCAAACGAACGCGTCAGGATTTTGCGGCGAGTAAATCGAGACCGCGATCAGCCTGATCGGAAATCGGCGTGTTGGGGTAATCCTTTTTCAGCTGTTCATAGACCGTAGCGGCTTGTTTCGGATCGGTTTGGGTGAGGATACCGGCCAATTCGAGGAGGACCATCGGCTTGGGAACGAGGACTGAACCAGAAGTGGACAGGGCACGAAGCTGACTGATGGCTTCGTCGTTCTTGCCGTTGCGTTCGGCAATCAGGGCAGTCTGGAATTTAGCGAGAGCGGCAAGCTCCTTGTCACTCCCAGAATCCAGCTTTTTCAGTTCCTCGCCTGCCTGGTTGAGCTTGTCCTGATCCATCAGGCAAAGTGCGGAATAGTAGCGGGCGAGTTTCCCAGGTTTCGTGCCGGGGTACTGGGAAGCAACCGCGGCGAATTTGACTTGCGCATCGGAGGCGCGCTTGGCGGGATCCGTGTAAGAGAGTTCGCCGGGGAGGGTGGGCTGACCGGGTTCAGCAATCGTGGCATTGAAGACCTTGAGAGCGTCGTCGAGGGCCGTCTGGGCCTGGGTGGTCTGCCGGTTGTTATAAAAGCGCCATCCCAGGTAGCCAGCGCCAACCACAATAACCGCGAGCAGAACGATGGACATGATACGGGTATGAGAAAGGACGGCTTCGGCGCCGTGTTCGAAGGTCTCGCGGACCTTGTCCTGCTTGAGTTCTTTGCGCGAAATGTGCTCGGACACGAGAAGTACTCCTACAATTAGTTTGGATTGTTCATGTTAACACAGGTGGCAGAAGAGCCAAGGCGTAACAATGAAGAACGACATGGCCATTGGTACAGTTTTCAGGGCGGCACTGCGTGGTAGTTTGGAGGCATGCAGACCGGATGTATTCATTGCGGTCAGCAGCATCTGCTGAACGACGGAATCCTGGCGAAGCACTCGAAAGTGCAGTTTCGCTGCACGAAGTGCGGCAAGACGACCATCGTGGAAGTAAAACGGCAGGTGGACGAAACGATGGCGATTTCGCCAATGCCGTCGTTTGCGCGAGCTGATGCCGCGCCAGCCAATGGGAGCCTGTCAGTTGCGGACGACGGACTGTGCCTGCCAATGGACGCCGACGTGGTGCTGACGGTGGTGGGTGGACCGGACAAAGGACGGACGCAAATGCTGCGGAAACCCCGAGTGATCATCGGACGCAAGGGTGCGGAGTTCGCTTTGAACGATCCGGAAATCTCGCGACATCATTGCGTTCTGGAGCTTCGCGAGCGATTCGTGAACCTGAAAGACCTAGATTCTACAAACGGAACATTTCTGGAAGAAGAACGGGTGCGTGCAGCGGTGCTGCAGGACGGGGCAGAATTTCGCGTGGGGAGCAGCATTATCCGCATGAATTTTCACAGCAGAAATTAGCTATTCAACACAACTAAATAGCGCCCGCCGGCGTTGTCAAGCAATAGCTTAACTCTAGCCAATCCGTTCCTGTGTTCACTCCGATTCGAATGAGTAGCGCCGAGCTCCGTCCGACGTCCCACCGGAAATCGGCGGCCAAAAAGGTGTGAGATACTGACGCGGGTGAAGGGCATCGCCGAGATGAAATCGCTCAGTGTTTGCATCATCGCGCAAAACGAAGAGGACAGACTGCCGCGGTTGCTTCCATCGATCGCGGGCGTAGCAGACGAGGTTGTCGTGGTAGATGGAGGGAGCACGGACCGCACACAAGAAATCGCCCTGGCGCATGGAGCCCGAGTGGTTTACCGCGCCTTTACCAGCCATGCGGATCAGAAGAATTTTGCGGCATCGCTGGCTGCGAACGACTGGATCCTGCTGTTGGATGCGGATGAGGAGCTCAGCGAAGAACTAAAACAGTCTTTGTTTGAATGGAAGATAAAGCCGGCTGAGTTCGAGGTGTACGACATGGCGCGGCTAACGTGGTATATCGGCGCGTGGATTCACCACTCACGCTGGTATCCGGATTACCAGAGGCGGCTGTACCGGCGAGACAAAACGGGGTTTCGCGGGGCGATTCACTCCGGGCTGGAGTATGCGGGGCGCATCGGGCGCTTGCGCGGCGATTTACTGCACTACACGATCCGGACCGTTCCGGAGCACGAAGCGAAAGTAGAGAAATACACAACGGCAATTGCCCAGGAGATGTTCGACGAAGGAAAGCGGAAGTGGCGAGCTGCCATGTGGGTGGCCACGCCGTGGAGCTGGTTCCGTCATTTTTTCCTGAGCGGGGGATTTCTGGACGGCTATCGGGGCGCACTCATAGCGAAGATGGCAGCGCGGGCGGTGTGGTTGAAATATCAGAAACTGGGAAAGCTTGTGGAAGCTGAGAGACTGGCTCGCGCGTCGGGGGCATCATGATTCCGCTGATTGTGGACCTGGAATCGGAGTGGCGCGGCGGACAGAGCCAGGCGTTACTGCTGTTGAAGGGGCTCTACGAGCGGGGGCACGCGGCGGAATTGATTGCTCCGCACGGTTCCGTGCTGGCTCATCGTGCGTCGTCGGCCGGAATCTGCGTGCACCGGGTACACCACCGGCTGTTGCGATTGCGGGCGGCGGCGACAATCCGCCAGGTACTGAGCGACGGTCGGATCGAACTGGTGCACGTGAACGAGCCGCACGGGCTGACGGCAGCATGGCTGGCGGGAGCGCACAAGAAAGTGCCGTTGCTGGTTTCGCGACGGGTGGCCTATCCGATCCAATCGCGGAAGAGGTACCTTGCGGCCAGGTCAATCCTGGCGATATCGCGTTTCGTGAAAGAGAGCCTCGTCGAGTCGGGAATCCCAGAAGAGTCTTTGGAATTGGTGTACGAAGGCGTTGAGGTAGCGGTGCCTGTGACTGCTGACGTTCGGGCCCGCGCGCGACAGCGGTGGGGAGTAGCGGAAAACGAAATGCTGCTGGGGTGTGTGGGCTACCTGCTACCGGAGAAAGGGCAGGAATTCCTAGTGAAAGCGCTGCCCGCGGTTCTGGCTCAACGGCCAAACGTGAAGCTGATTCTAGCTGGAGATGGCCCCTGCCGCCAACCGCTGGAACTCTTGTGCAGTCAGAACGGATTGCAGGCCAATGTGATCTTCGCTGGTTTCGTGAAGGATATCGCGGAGGTGTATGCGGCGCTAGACGTGTTCGTCTTCCCGTCGGTGGCGGAGCCGCTGGGAACGTCCCTGCTGGCGGCGATGGCTTGGGGTCTGCCCGTGCTCGCGGTAGCTAGCGGAGGAGTTCCAGAGTACGTGGCGACGGGCGAGACCGGACTGCTGGTGGACCGTTCTGAATCGGAATTGCTGGCGGGGGCATTGCGGAGACTCCTGGGCGAGCCCGGACTGGCGAAGCGTCTGGGGGCAGCGGCACGCGCCCACATTGAAGAGAACCTGTCTGCTTCCGTGATGGTGGAAAACACGCTGAACGTGTACGACAGGGTCTTGGGATAGGGCGTACCTGCAACGGAGTGAGCGAATCCCTTACCGGAGGGATCTGGCGCATAGATACTTAGTAAGCTAACCTTACGGAATCCCGTGAGCCTTTTATTGCTGGGCCTGTTCCGCAATACCTCCGAGGAGAAAAACAAAATGACGCGCTCGCTCCGGCATGTGCTTTGGCTACTTCCCTTCTGTCTTGGTGTGGCGGCGGCCGCCCAGACCAAACAGGCGACGAAAGCGGCCGACTTGTCAATGACGGCGGTGGGCAGGCAGCACCATCCGATCGCCACGAGGAATAAGGAAGCGCAGGACTACTTCGACCAGGGCCTGACGCTGATTTACGGCTTCAATCATGAGGAAGCCGCGCGTTCATTCCAGAAGGCCGCTGAGCTTGATCCCGCATCGCCGATGCCGCTGTGGGGAATTGCGGTAGCGGTAGGACCGAACTACAACCTTGATGTCGATGCAGAACGCGAAAAGCTGGCGTTCGACACGATTCAGAAAGCCAAGACGCTGGCGACGAATGCGCCGGAAATCGAGCGGAACTACGTAAACGCGCTGGCGACCCGGTACTCCGGCGATGCGAATCCGGATTACAAGAAACTGGCGGTGGACTACGCCAGGGCAATGAAGGCGCTGTCCGCGAAATACCCGGACGACCTGGACGCGGCGACGTTGTATGCGGAAAGCCTGATGAATCTGAATCCGTGGAAATTGTGGAGCAATGACGGCAAGCCGGGGGAGAACACCGAAGAGATCGTGAGCGTGCTGGAATCCGTGCTGGCATGCAATCCCATGCACGCGGGCGCAAATCACTATTACATCCACGCCGTGGAAGCTTCGCCGTACCCGGGGAGGGCGCTGCCGAGCGCACACCGATTGGACACGCTCGTGCCGCAGGCGGGGCACCTGGTGCACATGCCGGCACACATTTACGAGCGGACGGGATTCTACGAATCTGCGGTGAAGAGCAACGCGCAGGCCGCCGCGGCGGATAAGGCGTACGCTGAGAAGACCGGACAAGCCGGCAGCATGTACGACCTGATGTACCACAGCCACAACCAGCATTTCCTGGCGATGGCCGCGAGCATGGCGGGAAATTACACGCAGGCAAGAGACTCAGCGAACGCCATGGCAAAACGACTGGAGCCGCACGCGAAGATGATGCCAATGCTGGACGGATTCCTGGCGACGCCGATCTGGGTGAATGCGCGATTCGGGAAATGGCAGGAGATTCTGCGGATGCCCGAACCGATGAAAGAGCTTCCGGGCACGCATGCCTTGTGGAGATATGCGCGCACGCTGGCGTACGCGCAGACCGGGAAAGCGAGCGACGCAGAGCAAGAAAGGAACTTGCTCACTGCGGAAGTGGGAAAGATTCCGGCGGACGCGAAATTCGGCGAGATGAACCTGGCGAGTGACGTGTTTGCAGTGGCTGCCCAGGTAGCAGAAGCGCGGATAGCAACGGCGAGAGGACAGAACAACGAAGCGATTGCGCACTGGAAGAAGGCGGTGGAATTGCAGGACAAGTTGAACTACAACGAGCCGGCAGACTGGTACTACCCGATACGAGAATCGCTGGGTGCCACACTATTGGCGGCTGGAAAGGCGGAAGAGGCCGAAGAGGTTTTCCGCGACGACCTATTGCTGAACCCGAGGAATCCGCGATCGTTGTACGGATTGCAGGAAGCATTGACAGCGCAGAACAAGGCGAGCGATGCCATGTGGGTCCGGGCTCAATTCGTGGAAGCGTGGAAGAATGCAGACGTGCAGCTGGGGAGCGTGGGAGAGTTGTGAGCTGTGAAAGGAGTAAGGTTCTTGGCCTGTGAAGAAACACTGCCTGAAATAGCGAAAGCGCCGTGCGGATCCTTCTCTATCCGTCCGGCGCTTCGCGTTTGCGCTAGTAACTTTGACTTCCACCAAGTGTTTCCAGCCGTTCCCTCCTAACCGCTTGCCGAAAACGTCAAGCTAATTCGCAGATTCAACTACCCATCGCCCCTTGGATTCGAGGAACTCCAGGCCAACCGCATAGCCGTCGCCATGGATAGGCTGGCAGTATGCTACTCGAGCCGAGGAACGAAATTCTCCGGTGCGCGAAGCAAAGGTGAGCTGCGCATTTTTGTCCCAGTGCCGCACGCTGATCACGCGCGCGCCTTTGGCACTGACGTTTTCCGTAAAAGTGGCTTCCACACCAGGAAGATGGCGATGCCCTTCCAGCATCACGGGGATCTCCATGGGGATGCGATTTTCGCTGCGGTGGAAATTGAATTTGGTCCTGGGAGGTATGGGCATTGTTCCTCACAGGCACGCGGCAATGCGGGCGATGGAATTGATGGGGTTGGCGCGGTGCTTCATGCGATAGAGGGCGCGATCGGCGGCGGCAAGAAGCTTTTCCGCGGTATCGCCATCTTCGGGGAAGGCGGCAATGCCCGAACTGACGGAGAGGGCTGGTTCCTCCGTCTCGTTTGCCAGGCGCTCGCGAATGCGGGCGGAGACGCGGCTGGCAATCTCTTTCGGTGCTTCGGGAAGGACGATGGCGAATTCGTCGCCGCCGTAACGGGCGGGTGTATCAATGGCGCGCGAGTGATTGCGCAAGATCTTCCCAAGCCGAACCAGGGACCGACTGCCGACGAGATGGCCGAATCGGTCGTTGATGGACTTGAGGCCATCCATGTCAAGCAGGACAACGCTGAAAGGGCGGCGTGTGCGGCGAGAACGATCGAGCTCGGATTCGATGACGGCAAGGAGACGGCGATAGTTAGCCAAGCCGGTGAGCGGATCACTGATGGCCAAGGAGCGGACCTGATCAAACAGACGGGCCTGATCGATCAGCGCGCCGCAGAGCATGATGGCATATCCGGCAAGCTTGGTGAGTTCGGCAAGGAAGAAGGGGCCGTCGAATAGACGCTGCGAGAACATAGCGCCGAGATGGCACAGCGCGTTCAAGAAAGCCACCAGGAAGAGCGAGTAGTCATACAGAGAGGCATCGCTGTCTGCCTTCTTGTGCTCCTGGTAGCGGCGATAGAAGAACCAAGCGGCAAGAGCGAAGAGAGTGCCCGGGAGAGCCTCCCAGGGTCGGGAAAAGACGGCGCCGAACTTCGCGGCCGGAGTGGCAGGCGCGGCGATAAATGCAGCGCTGGTGATGTAAGCAGCGGCGGCGACGACAAACAAGGCTCCAGCAGTTTCGCGGCTGGGCTGGCGAGAAGTCGGGAGAAAGCGTTCAACGGCGAGAGCCGCGAGCAACAGAACGGCAAGAAGCGTGCGGCCGACCATCCAACCCATGGGGACACTCGAGAGTGTGAGTTGGCCAGAACGAGACAACGAAGTGAGACCAAAGTAACCGATCGTCTCAATCATCCCCGAAAGCACAAATCCGAACGCCAAGATCAAGGCAATGCGGTCATGGGTGCCGCGGAAACGAACGAGGGCGTTGGCAGCGTAGCAAAAACTCAGAAGTGAACCACCCACCTCGAGATAGAGATAAGTGGTTGGGGTGCCCGTAACGGCAGCAAAGCGGGAGTAGGCCACGGCGGCAAGAAACAGGGCCAGAGAAGCCGCGTAAGCGATGGCGGGCAGGTTTCCGCGGTCCTTGCGGAAGAACCCCGAAATCTTCGCCCAATCCCCCACAAAATCCTCCAATGCCCGAAGAAAACCGGACAACACCGGAGGAAATGCACGTCTGTGCCCTTTTCCGCGGCCAAGAAAGGTCCCGTAATCTATTGAAAATACGGACAGTTATTTTGTAAGTAGCCGGAAAATGTCGCGAGGTGAGACGATGCGACGCGAAGACGGAAGAGGCGGCGTCCTATTTTGAAACGATAGAGCTCATGTATCCAGAGAGTTAGCAGAGTTTTCGACAAATCTGCGCCGAAAGTGCGCAGATTCTCAACATGAGACAGTCTCAAGGTGCGATGAGGCAGATCCGCACCTCAGGCCTTGACGATTGGGGGCAGATCCCGCGCGGCAACGGCACTGGTGAAGTTGATGCGCTTGTGTGTGCCATCGCAAAACGGGGCGTTGGCCGATTGGCCGCAGCGGCAAAGAGTGACAGCGGTACGGCCACCGAGACCGAAGTTGTTGCCAGCCTGATCGACGATCTCGAAATCACCTTCAATACGAAGGGAGCCGTTGTTGAAGACAGTTACCTTTGTGCTGGCCACAGTGCCTCCGGTGATCGAACTCGTGCTGGATGCGAATCCACCATAGCGACAGAGACCGCGGAAGTAAACGGCACGCTTGCCGGGATTGAGGAAAAGTGCCAGGTCTCCGCCGAGGCGAGTGTCAGTAACGAGGTACGTTGGGATCGACTTCCACGGACCACGACAGGATGCCACCGCGAAGATTGTAGATTTTGCGAAAGCCGGCCTGACGGAGGAAATCGACGGCTTGAGCAGAACGTTTGCCGCTCTTGCAGTGAGCGACAATCTCGCGTGCCGAGTCGAGCTCATGAACGCGACGCGGCAGTTCACCGAGCGGAATCAGATGGCCGCGGAGATTGCAGATCTGGTATTCGTGCGGCTCACGGACGTCGAGGATAAAGACATCATCTCCGCGATCGAGGCGGTCCTTGAGTTCGCGAGGCGTGATTTCCGGAACCTGCAAATTGCCCTCGGGCTCTTCTTCACCGCGAATGCCACAGAACTCGTTGTAATCGATGAGTTCGTGAATCTTGCGATGTGTACCGCACATCGGGCAATGAGGATTCTTCCGGAGCTTGAGTTCGCGGAACTTCATGGCGAGCGCATCGAAGAGGACAAGGCGGCCCTCGAGCGAATCGCCTTTGCCGATGATCAGCTTGATGGTTTCTAGCGCTTGAAGCGAGCCGACGATGCCGGGAAGAACACCGAGGACGCCGCCTTCAGCGCAGGAAGGGACGAGACCAGGGGGAGGGGGCTCTGGGTAGAGGCAGCGGTAGCATGGGCCGTCCGGCATGCCGAATACGGTGACTTGACCTTCGAAACGGAAGATCGAGCCGTAAACATTGGGCTTGCCGAGGAGGATGCAAGCATCGTTGACGAGGTAGCGTGTGGGGAAGTTGTCGGTACCATCGACGACAAGATCGTAGTCCTTGAAGAGTTCGAGGGCATTGGCGCTGGTCAGACGGGTTTCGTATGTGGTGATCTGGACATCTGGATTGAGATTGGTGAGGCGCGATTTGGCGGCCTCGGTCTTGGGCTTCCCCACATCGCTGGACCCAAAGGTGACCTGCCGTTGGAGATTGGTAAAGTCAACAACGTCGAAATCCACGAGGCCGATATGACCGACACCCGCCGCAGTGAGATAGAGGCCGAGGGGGGCGCCCAGGCCACCAGTGCCGATGAGCAGGACTTTGGCACCCTTGAGCTTGAGCTGCCCCGCCATGCCGACTTCCGGCATGATCAGGTGCCTGCTGTAACGGAGGATTTCTTCGTTGGTGAGGCTCGCCGCCGGCGTGGCGCTGGTCAACGGCTGTTGATTGGTGGCCATGGTATTCCCCGAAGCCATAGTTTACGCGGGTCAGCCAATTGTGGGAAGCCGACGGGTCGAGCTGGCGCTGGTCGCCTGGATGGTCACCTTTACACGGAAGTGGAGATTGATTAGGCTGAAGGAATCATGTGGAACGTCGAAGAACGATTCGTGAAGAAGCAAATGGACAGTCTGGCGGCGCTGGGCTTCTCGGTCGGCAGCACGCGAGGCGTAGTGCGCGTGGAGAAATATGGTTGCGGAGCAGAGTTCCGGCAGAATCCGAACGAGACGTTTCAGATGACGATCCTGCCGACCATCATGATGAAGGGTCAGTTCGCCCGGCTGTGGGATGCGGGTTACCAGAAATTCCTGCTCAGCGACGATGGCGCGAAATACCCGGCGCTGGCAGAGCAACTTGCGAATCTGCGGAGATTCAACGAAGAACTGCGAACGGCGCTGGGTGTGCCGACGTTCTACAACGAAGCGTTGGGATCGGTAAGCTTGCTTAGCGTGTATGACCGCGTGAAGGGGCGCGAAGGCGACGTGCCGGATAAGACGGTGGGCGCGCACGAGCCAGCGGAAGGGCACTAGCTCCGCCGCGAGTTACCGCAGGGAACGACATCACAAAGCGGCACGGCTGAGGTCGTGCCGTTTTTATTTGCGATCACGGCCCGATAGCGCCGGCGCAGCAATTCCCAAAGCGACCCCAGAGGTGAGGTCGCTACCGCACTCGCGAGGAAGCTTCGCCGAGTTGACGGCGGAATTGCCCGGGATCTACGCGATGCTTCGCGGCTTTGTGCGACCCGACGAAGATGACGGGAATATCGAGACGATAGAGGAGGGTGAGTTCGGGGTCTTCGTCGATATTGATTTCGCGAAGCGTGGCGCCAAATTCGCGGACAAGTGGCAGGACGAGATTTTTCGCGTCCTCGCAGAGATGACAGCCGGGCCGCGAGTACAACGTCACTTGGAGGGAGAGGGCCGAGTCGCTCATGGCTTAGGGTTGGAGTAACGCTGAAACGGGCCGGCATAGGGATAGAAAGCCTGAGCGCGGTAGAGTTCGGCGATCTGGCGCAGATGCCCGAGGTCGTGATTGGCGAGTTCGTGGAGCATCTGGGAAAGAGTGATCGTGCCCAGGTCGTGATGCTCTCCGGTGCGCGAGGCAGCGGCGGTGGGAATGGAATGGAGGTACACGACAAAAGCGCGGCGGAGCACGGAGAATTCTTCCAGGTGGCGGGCAGCGGATTTGCGATGGGCCTGGTCGGCGGAGTGGGGCGCAAACTTGGGAAGGAGGGGAGCATGATCGAGCATGATGAGCTTGACACGCTGCTTGTAGAGCCCCTCGATTGCGGTCATATGGGTAACCACTTCGACGATGGACCAGCGATAGGGCGCGGGTTTCCACTCGAGCAGGTCGTGCGGGAGATCACGGAGTAAAATCTCAAGGAGAGAGGGCGTCTTTTCGAGAAGAGCGATGGGAGCCCGTAGGGAAACGGCGGATGCGGGTTGCATGCAACTCCTCTTGAGGGCAGGCTGATTGTAGTGCAAGAGCAGTGAGACGCCAAGACTGAGGCGGGGAGCATCTCCGGAAAGGGATGGACCATGGGACGGGTAGTCGCGCTGATGGATGATTTGTTCTTCCAGATGAAGGTGCTGGAAACGGCGAAGCACGTGGGGGTGGAATTCAAGGTGGCGAGCAGTGCCGAAGTACTGACGGCCATGCTGGAGGCACCGACGAAGTTGGTGATCATAGACCTGAACGCTAGGAGCAATCCGGTGGCAACCATTGAGCAGGTGCGGGCAACTCAAAAGCAGCTGCCGGTGGTGGCATTCCTATCGCATGTGCAGACAGCACTGGCAGCTCAGGCCCGAGAAGCGGGTTCGAGCGAAGTTATGCCGCGTTCGGTGTTCACGCAGAATCTGGCGCGAATCTTAGAGATGGCAAAGGACTGAACGGTGCACGCTGGAATGAATCTCTACGCGAGGAGACGATGGTTGGCAGGCACGGTGCTGCTGGCGTGCGCATTCCCTCGCTACATTGCGGGAGCGGAGAACCCGAGCGAGGCGAGCCTGACGCTCAGGGACGTTTTGATGGCAGCGTGCTCGCATGATGCACCGCAATTCGCGGCGCACCTGACCGCACGGAACGCTGGGGCATTTGTGCACATGGCGCAAGCGGCACAGGTAACGCTGCTCAAGCGTTTCGTGCTGTTGGACAATGCAGGGACGCCGAATGCCCAAGTGGACGAGCAAGGCATCATCACGGTGACGTGCAAGACCGAGCAACTCATCTCGGAGATGCGAATCGGTAGAGCCGAAGTTCGGGAGAATCTGGCGTATGTACCGCTGACGGTCAAGGACTCCTCGGATGAACTGAACGCAAACGCACGGCACGTGCAGATGGGGCTCGTGCGCGAGAACGGGCAGTGGCGGCTATTGTCGCTGGGGTTGCTGCTGCTCGATTTGCCGTCGCTCGGCGAGGAATGGGATCGCGCAGAGATTCAGGGCAACGAGCGATCCGCGGTGGCGTCTATGCGAGAACTGGCGACCGCAATCGAGAAGTACCGCGTGACGTATACGCGGCTGCCGGATTCGCTGGCGGCGCTGGGGCCTTCGGAGAAAGGCGCTCCGTCGATTGACGGAGCGCAGTTAGTCGGCCAAGAGCTGGCGTCAGGACGGAAAGATGGGTACGTGTTTCGGTACGTGATCGTGGGTGCGAATAACTCCGGAGCCCCCGCCAAGTATGAACTGGCGGCTTTTCCGGTCGCTTACGGACGGACCGGGATGGTGTCTTATTTCCGGGACAGTACAGGGACAATGCACAGCGGGGACCATCAGGGAGCAGTCGGCAACGAGGCCGATCCCAAATTGGAATAGTCTGGGCATTTCCAATTTACTGATTAGAACCTTCTGCCCGTGGGCTATTGCGGGCAGTCTGGCGGAGCGCCAGAATCGACCTGGGATCACCCTCCAGCTTTGTGGGGCGTTCTGTATGCGAACACGCCCCTCCCAACAGGCAGACACGCAGTAGAAACGTAGGGAGAAGGGTGCATGCCGGATGTAACGGTAGAACGGCGAGGTGCGCCGCGATACGCGATGGTGCTGTCGGCAGAGGTTGTGGAACTGCCGCGAGGAGCGAAGCTAAGCGCACGGACCTCGGACATCAGCCTGAGTGGATGCTACATCGATACGTTGAATCCAATCCCGCAGGGATCAACGGTGCGTGTCCGGGTAACGCATCACGAAGAAGTGTTTGAGGCAACGGGTCAGGTGGTGTATGTGAGCTATGGGTTGGGAATGGGCATCGCGTTTGAAAAGGTAGCTCCGGAAGAAGTGGCACGCTTGCATCGGTGGATCGAAGATCTGGACACCGAGTATTAAGATGGCTCGAGAGTTGACAAATTTGTGGACGGCCTGAAGTAAGCTACCATTTTCAAAAGATGCGACGGATACCCCCACGCCCGGTTGCAGCGTTTTGTGTTGGCGTACTGCTGATATTCGTAGCGATGCCACTGGCTGCACAAGATGCAGACACGTCGTTTAGTTCACTGCCCGTGTTCGAATTTCATAGTGGATTCTGGGTCAACCTGCACCATTTTCTATATTACGAGGCGCGGGCACGGATGCGCTCCGCCGAAACAGGAACAGCGCCGGCGAAAGCCGACGGTCCTCAGTTAAGGCAGTCGAATGTGGTGACAAATCCGCTGACGCCCGCAGAGCAAAAGGCATGGGACGACGCGATCGCGTATTACATCGCGAACTATGCGGACAAGGATATGGTCATCAACATCGACCTGATCCTGCTGAAAAACCAGCTGGGCGATTTTGAAGATTGCCGGGAACTACTGGGGAAAAAGAATCCGCGGTGCGATGCTGGATTGCCGGGAAAGATCGGACCGGTACTGGAAGGAGTTGCGCCGGTCTACCGCGCGCACTGGTGGGCAGACCACGACCGAGCGAACCGGCGATGGGTGGCGCGGGTGGCGCCGCTGGTCCGGGAGCAAGGAGTGGGACTGTCAGAGAGGCTGGCGGAGATTTACCAGTCGCGCTGGCCACAGGAGCGGATCCGTGTGGACGTGTGCGCCTACGCGAACGCGGCAGGAGCATACACGACGCTGGATCCGTTGCGCGTTACGATCGCGAGCACCGATCCGCGGAACCAGGGGAGCGAAGCATTTGAGGTGCTCTTCCACGAAGCCTCGCACAGTATCGGACGACCCGTGGAAACGGCCATCAACCGAGAATGCAAACAGCGGGACAAGCCGATTCCCCGGAATCTGTGGCATGCGTTGATCTTCTATACGACAGGCGAGGTGTTGCGGCCGATTATGAAGGGGCAACCGGAGCCGGAGAAAGGCGGAGGCGATACAGCGCCCAAGGCCTCACCAAGCGCAGCAAAGCCGAACGTGGTGCCGTACGAACTAAGGGATATCCTGTCACAGCGAGGATGGGAACAGTATCACTTACTGCTGGTGCTGTATTGGCAGCCGTATCTTGACGGCAAGGTCAGTTTCGAAGATGCGATTGCGCACTTGATTTCGGCGGCTTGAGTTTTCCGCCCTGTAGTTTGTTGACGGGGCGGCGGTATGTTAGTCTTTTGCCTGCAATACTCAGCCCGGCCAAGCGCCACGCACGTCCCAACGTCGCTCGACCTCTTCCTGCGGTCTGCCCCGAGAGTCGTATGAGGGCGAAGTCGTCTCTGCGCGAAATGGCGAAGGGTTGTGAAGGAACTGAAAACTGTCATGGCAGGAAGACAAGTGGCTTCCCAACCTGAAAAAGAGACGCGCGAGATCAAGCTGGCGCATTCGCCGGACTCCGACGACGCGTTCATGTTTTATGCGCTGGCGACACATAAACTCGCCACGCCGGGATTTAAATACACGCACATTCTGTCGGACATCCAGTCGCTGAACGAAGCAGCACTGACAGAAACGTACGACGTGACGGCGGTGAGCTTCGCGGCATACCCATCGTTGCGGGACAAGTATGTGCTCCTGGACTGCGGGGCGAGCTTCGGGGAAGGCTATGGCCCGATCGTAGTGGCGACGCGGGCGATGAAACCATCGGAATTGAAGGGCAAAAGGGTCGGCGTGCCGGGCCTGAAAACATCGGCGTACCTATCGCTGAAATTGTACGAGCCGGACTTTCAGGCGGTGGTCATGCCGTTCGACAAGATTATCGAGGCGGTGAAGAACGAGATCGTGGATGCCGGTCTGCTAATCCACGAAGGGCAATTGTTCTTCCCGCAAATGGGACTACACCGCGTGTTGGACCTGGGCCTATGGTGGCAGGAGCAGACGGCGCTGCCACTACCGTTGGGCGGAAACGCGGTGCGGCGCGCGCTGGGGCAGGATCTGGGACGGCTGATCGCAAAGACGATCCGCGACAGCGTGTCATACGGCCTGGAGCATCGCGAAGAGGCCCTGAACTATGCGATGCAGTTTGCCCGCGAGATGGACACGGAACTGGCGGACAAGTTCGTCGGGATGTATGTGAACAAGTGGACGCTGGGATACGGCGAAAAGGGAAAGAAAGCTGTACGAGAACTGATCGAGCGCGGAACCGCGGCGGGATTTCTGCCGGGACCGGCGACCGTGGAGTTTCTGGACGAGTGAGTCTTGCCTGAAACGCAGTCGCCGCTACTTCTTCGTGGCGGGCGGCAGCGGCGTGAAGTAAAGATCCTGAAAATCGAAACTGAAGTCCGCCAGAGGCGAGACCGCGACCATTGTGAAGTGGTCAATGGAACCGTCGGGCTGGAGCGCGAAAGTCACAAATGCGTCCTCAACGGTCCGGTCGCGCCAGTGAGCCTTGAACGTGTCGTACTGCCAGTGCTGCAAGTCGGCTGTTCCCTTCTGTGTGCGCTCGAAGTTCAGGACGAGCCCGCCGCTTTCCTGCTTGATACTGACCTTGCCATACCAGGGGTCGGAATAATCGCCGACGTATTTTTCGAGAGGCAATGAGGGCTTGGAATCGGCAGCGCGAGACTGCGAAGCCTTGGCCATGGCTTCATCAGCTTCTTTCTTGCTCTTGTCGCTGAGGTTCTTGAACGCGGCGACATAGTCGATGGTGGACCCGCCGAAATACGAATCGAGAATGTGGAAGAGGACAGCGTCAAAGGCAAAGGTCTCTTCGGCGTTCGTCAGGATGACGACACCGAGATTCTCTTCGGGAACGAGCATGACGCGCGTTACGAAGCCCGCGACGCCGCCAGTGTGGCCGACCAGTTTACGACCCTTATAGTCCCGCAAACCCCAGCCCATGCCATATCCGGCGAAATGAGGTTGAAGCGACTTGATTTCGTCAGGCAGATTGCCAATTGGCACCACCATCTGCTGAGCCCACATCTCGCGTGAGGATTTCTCGCTGAAAAGGCGGTTCTCGGTGCCGGGAATTTTGCCGCGGTTGAGCTGAAGCAGAACCCACTTGGACATGTCAGCAATCGAGGAGTTAATGGAACCCGCGGGCCCGGCATTGTCGAGATTGTCGAATTGAATGGTTTGGAGTTTGCCGTCGACCTTGGAGTGAGGGTAGGCCCAATTTCCCGCGGGCGTGAAAAGCGAGTTGCTGGTGGTGGAACCGTTCATGCCCAGGGGTGCAAAGACCTTCTCGCGGATGTAGACGTCCCAGGACTGGCCACTGACCTCGGCGACGACTTGTCCGGCGGTAAGAAACATGAGGTTGTTGTAGGCATAGGTGGTGCGAAAGCTGGTGGCCGGCTTGAGAAAACGGAGGCGGTAGACAACTTCTTCGCGGGTGAACGAGGTGTGCGGCCAGAACATGAGATCGCCTTCCCCGAGGCCGAGCCCGCTGCGGTGGCAAAGAAGGTCGCGGATGCGCATTTCCTTGGACACGTAGGGGTCGTACATCTCGAAACCCTTGAGGCGCTCGTAGACCGGATCGTCCCAGGAAATCTTGCCGGCATCGACGAGCGTTGCAAGAGCGGCCGCGGTGAAGGCTTTCGTGTTGGAGCCAATGCCGAAGAGGGTGTTTTCGTCGACCGGCGTGGGATCGCCGAGCTTGCGGACGCCGTAGCCTCTCGAGAACACCACTTTCCCGTCTTTTATGATGGCTACAGCCATGCCCGGGACTTCGAAGGTCTTCATGGAACGAGCGGCGTAGTCGTCGAGGTCGGGGGGAGGGGCAGGCTGCTGGGCAAAGAGAACGGAGGCTGACAGGAGAAGCGCGAACAGAACTGCAGGCAATGCTGCGTAACGGGAACGCATAAAAGTATGGAGTCTCCTCGGAACGAAATTGCTGGAAGCATACAACAAAGAGCCAGCTGCGCGGGATGGTCAAAAGACTAGCTGTGGAGGAGCACAACTTGACGGGTCGGAACGAATCACATACTGTCAGGATTCTGCCATGCGAAAAAAAATCCTGACTGCCTGCACTTTGCTGGGGGTCCTAGGCGCGCCGGCACTCACCTCTGCGCAAGCAGCACGCGAATTTCGCGATCATCCGGACATTCCCAAGGAGTGGCCGAAGGAAGCGGTGCGCGGCGCACACGGGATGGTGGCAACGGATGAGCGGTTGGCTTCGGAAGCGGGCGTGGCAATCCTGAAGCGAGGCGGAAACGCAGTGGACGCGGCGGTGGCGACAGCGTTTGCCCTGGCAGTCGTGGAGCCCGCCGCAGGAAACATTGGTGGCGGCGGGTTCATGCTGGTGCGGCTAGCGAACGGGAAGACGGACTTTCTTGATTACCGCGAAATGGCGCCAGGGAAAGCCACGCGGGAGATGTATATCAAGGCGGATGGGACGCTGGACAATGAGGCGTCGACCGTAGGATACCGGTCGGTAGCTGTCCCGGGAACGGTCGCGGGCCTAGCCCTGGCGTTGCGGACGCGCGGCACGATGAAGCTGGCGGAGGTGATGGCGCCGGCGATTCGCTATGCGGAGGAAGGGATCCCGGTCACGGAAAAGCTCGTGCGGGAATTTGCCGAAGAGCGCAAGGACTTGCAGCGTTTCTCAATGAGTAGCCACATATTCTTGAATGATGGGAAGTTTTATCGCGTGGGCGACACGCTGAGACAGCCGGCGCTTGCGGAGACGTTGAAGCGGATCGCAAAGAACGGGCCGGATGAATTCTATCGGGGCGAAACCGCGAAGATGCTGGCCAGTGACATGGCGGCAATGGGCGGGTTGATCACGCTGGGCGATCTGGCGAAGTACCAGCCAAAGATCCGGGAAGCGGTGCGAGCAAGCTATAGCGTCAACGGTGCGCGGTGGGAAGTGATCTCGTCGCCACCGCCGAGCTCAGGCGGAGTGGCGGTGATTGAGGCGCTGAATATGCTGCAAGGCGTGCCGCTGAAAGGCTGGGATGACCCGCAGAGCGTACACATGGTGGCGGAAGTGATGCGCCGAGTGTTTGCGGACCGCGCGGCCTACCTGGCCGACCCCGACTTTTCGAATGTGCCAGTGGCTGGGCTGACGAGTCCATGCTACGCGCAAGAATTGCTGACCACCATCGATCCCATGAAGGCGAGCGCGAGCGCGGAAGTGAAGGCGGGGAATCCACATGTGTGCACATCGGGTGTGAGCGCTAGCGCGGTGCCGAATACGATTATCAGCCTCGGTGAAGGACCGCATACGACACACTTTTCGGTGGTGGACGCCGCGGGCAATGCGGTGGCGAGCACGACGACGCTGAATGACAGCTACGGATCGCACGTGACTTCAACGGCGGGATTCCTGTTGAACGACGAAATGGACGATTTCACGACGCAACCGGGCGTTCCCAATGCACTGTTCGGGCTGATCCAGTCGGAGGCCAACACTATTGCGCCGGGAAAACGGCCGCTGAGTTCGATGACACCGACGATCGCGTTGCGGGATGGGCAATTGAGCTTCGTGACGGGATCGCCGGGTGGGCCGACCATCATCTCGGCGACGTTGCTGACAGTGCTCAACTGGATGACGCTGGGAATGGACGCGCAAACAGCGATCAACGGCCCGCGATTTCACCACCAGTGGTTGCCGGACCAACTGTTCATGGAGAAGCTGTTTTCACCGGAGATGGAAGAGAAGATGAAGTCGCGTGGATATGCAGTGAAGAGGCGAGGGCACATCGGACTGGTGAACGCCGTCGGGATCGACGCCAAGACGCAAGAGCGGTGCGGGGCAGCGGACCCACGGGACGAGGGGTCGGCAATCGGGTATTAGAGGTATTAACCAAATCTGTGTGGCTGCGTTCGCGGCGCCCGCGAGATGATGCCTGCACGTTAAACTAGTCACTTATGCAACGAATTCTGTCGACCTATCTCTTCGTTTCAAAGAAACTGACGCGCGAGCTGCTGGGGCAAGTGCGAGATGCAGGATTTCAAGCGGTTGAGATCTTCGCGACGCGGAGCCACTTCGACTATGCGACAAAGGCGGAAGTGCAGACCATCGCGCTGGCACTTGCAGACTATCAACTGCAATTGAGTTCGTTGCACGCGCCGACCAGCCGGGACATGAGCGTGAACCGCGAGGGGGGCGTGCCGCTTTCCGTGACGGAAGTGGAACGGGTACGAAGAATCGAGGCGACGGACGAGTTGAAGCGGGTGATCGACGTCGCGGAAGACCTGGCATTTCCGCGCATGGTGTTGCATATGGGCGGATCGAGGGAGGCAGCGGACCCGAGAAAACGCGACGCCGCGTTCAGCACGCTGGAGCACCTGGTGCTGCACGCTAGGCATGCAGGAGTAACGATTTGCCTGGAGAACACGACGAGCGAGATGGGGGAGCCAGCATACCTGCGGTCGTTCGTGGATGAGACGCGGCTGACGGGACTCCGCTTCAACTTCGATATCGGGCACGCGCACTTGTCAGATGGGGACGAAGGCGGAAGGATTGCGCGGAGCCTGGAGCCGCTGCGGGAGCTTGTGGCGAGCACGCACATTCACGACAATCACGGGGAAAAGGATGAGCACCTGGCCCCGTATGACGGAACAATCGAATGGGCCGAAGCGGTGAAGCTGTTGCGCGGATTGCCAGGGGGAGAAGTGCCGCTGACAGTGGAACTTAAAGAGAGGACCGGACCTGACGCGCCGACCGTAGCCGATCAGATTTCACTCGCCGCAAAGTCGCTGGATCGCCTGGAGAAAGACTGGCACGCCTAGCGTCCTCACAATACTGGAAACAGATTCTCACGAAAAATCGGAAAAAAGATTTCCTTGGAGTCTGGGCTCCATCCTTGAATGGACTGGGGTGTAACAAGGACTGGGGTGCGGAGTTTAGGGCTGCTCATCTTCAGGGAATACCCGTTGGCGAGATAGGAAGGAATCTCACGGTCGTCCGAGACTGGAATGTACGGGCCCCTTTTGCCCAGGTGCACATGGAAGCGATTGTCCTGGAAACGGTGCGGGATCAGCCGTGTTCCGGCGTTTCTACCACGCGAAACGGTTGCAAACAACATAAGCGTTTTCTCCCAGAATAAAAATGGAGGCTAATCTTAGGTGGCGGGAATTGCGCCGATAAGCGCCGATTCTGTGGAAAACAGCCGGCCTTGTGGAAAATCGGTCTGTGAGGGTTGCCGCAAGTGCCCATCGACGAGACGTGGAACAATCGCCACGAGTCTTTGTTAAACTACTGGTTTGAAACGCATACGGCGAAACCCATTATGACAACGATCACGATTGAGCAAGCAGGACAGCACGATGAGAAGGAAGTCACGATCCGGGGCTGGCTTTACAACATGCGTGAATCAGGAAAGCTACTCTTCCCTATTTTTCGCGATGGCACCGGAATCATTCAGGGCGTGTGCTCTCTGAAGGAGTCGCCAGAGGCGTTTGAGAGACTGAAGGGACTGACACAGGAGTCAAGCGTCATCGTAACGGGAAAGATCCGCGCGGAGAAGCGAGCACCCGGGGGATACGAGATTGGCGTGAGCGCAGTGGAAATCGTGCAGAGGGTGCCGGACGAGACACCGTTTCCAATTCAGCTAAAAGAGCACGGCGTGGACTTCCTGCTGGACCAGCGCCATTTGTGGATCCGCACGCCCAGGCAGGCCGCGATTCTGCGAATTCGCGCAGAGGCGGTCAGGGCGGCGCGCGAGTACATGGACACCCAGGGATACATCCTGACGGATGCGCCTATGTTCACCCCGTCGGCCTGTGAGGGAACGTCCACGCTGTTCGAAGTGAACTACATCGACGACCAGAAGGCTTACCTCACGCAAAGCGGGCAGTTGTACATTGAAGCGACTGCGATGGCGCTCGGGAAGGTGTACACGTTCGGCCCGACATTCCGCGCGGAAAAGTCCAAGACGCGGCGGCACTTGACCGAGTTTTGGATGCTGGAGCCCGAGGCGGCGTATGCAACGCTGTACGACATGATGGACCTCGGCGAGGGCCTGGTCAGCGCGATTGTGCAGGGCGTTGTGAAGAACCGCTCGCGCGAGCTGGAGATGCTGAAACGGGACATCAAGAAGCTGGAGAACGTCAAACCACCGTTCCCTCGTGTGACGTATGAAGAAGCGATTGGGATTCTGCAGAAGAACGGGAAACCGGCGAAGTTCGGAGACGACTTTGGCGGGGACGAAGAAACTGTCATATCGAACAGCTTTGACAGGCCGGTGATGGTCCACCACTACCCCACCTCGATCAAGGCGTTCTATATGCAGCCGGACCCCGAACGGCCGGACCTGGCGCTGTCGTTTGACATGCTGGCGCCGGAGGGGGCGGGGGAGATCATCGGGGGGAGCCAGCGCATCCACGACTACGACCTTCTGGTTAAGCGATTGAAAGAACACAACTTACCGGAAGAGGCGTTCCAGTGGTATCTGGACCTGAGGCGGTATGGCAGTGTGCCACACGCGGGGTTTGGGCTGGGTTTGGAGCGCACTGTGGGGTGGATTTGCGGCACCGAGCACATCCGCGAGGTCATTCCCTTCCCGCGCATGATTTACCGCGTGTATCCTTAGAGCGGGGTAGTAGCAGCACCATTCCGTAGTTCCTTCGCGGCACGTCAAAAAACCTGGATCGTTTTGAGCGCGCTACCGTGCGGAGAGGGGTTCCTCGCGTCGCCCGGAAAGACGGCGCTGGGGCTCGGTTGACGGTTGAGGAAAAAGATCACATGGCACAAAAGATTCGAATCATTGGCGTACCGATGGACCTGGGGGCTAGCCGGCGGGGAGTGGATATGGGGCCGTCGGCGCTGCGTGTCGCGGGATTGCAGGCGCGCATCAAGCAACTGGGCCATCATGTGGAAGATATCGGAAACATCTCGGTCAAGCAGCCGGAAGAGATGACGTACGGCGAGAAGCGAGCAAAGTACGTGGAAGAGATCGCGGACGCGTGCAAGGATCTGGGAGTCGCGGTCCAGAAGTCGCTGGATGAAGGCCACCTGCCGCTCGTGCTGGGCGGCGATCATTCGATTGCCGCCGGTTCGATCAGCGGTGTTGCGGCTCATTTTCGCAAAGATAAGAAGAGCATCGGTTGCATCTGGCTGGACGCCCACAGCGACATGAACACGCCGGAGACTTCGCCCTCGGGGAACGTTCACGGAATGCCGCTTTCGGCGATCATGGGTTATGGGACGGAAGAACTGCACGACCTGTTCGGGTTCAAGCCAAAGATCGAGCCACAGAATGTGGTGCTGGTCGGAGTAAGAGACCTGGACTCGCACGAAAAGAAATTCATCAAGAAACTGGGCGTGAAAGCATTCACGATGCGGGAGATCGACGAGCGCGGGATGCGCGAAGTGATGTCCGACGCCCTGAAGTACGCCATGGATGACACCGATGGAATCGCGGTGAGCCTGGATATGGATTTTGTCGATCCCGGGGATGCGCCGGGGGTGGGCACCCCAGTCCGGGGAGGGGTTACTTATCGCGAGGCGCACCTGGCGATGGAAATGATCGCGGACAGCGAAGCCATGGTATCGATGGAGATCGTGGAGATCAACCCGGTCATCGACGAACATAACCGCACAGCGTTGCTGGCCGTCGAACTGGCACTGTCGGGTTTGGGAAAGAAGATCCTGTAGAGTCTCCAAGAAGTTCCGGGTAATACATTCCAGTTAACGGGTTTGCGCTATGGTGCGCACATTCCGGTCCTCTTACGATTCCCACTCAGTTGTTGAACCCGGCAGTCGGGGTGGGGACCTGGATGGCTGTAAAGCTCGGCAGAGTTTGGGCTCAGGCAATCCTGCAGGCACTCCTTCTGGCAGCACCGCCACTCTACGCACAATCCCCGACGGCAAGCCCGAGCGGGCATTCGAACGAGGTTTCCCTTCAACTGATCGTTGTGCGCACCGAGGAAGAGGCGCAGCAAATTGTCGAGAGTTTGCGAGGCGGAGCGAGGTTTGCGGGCCTGGCACGCCAGAAGTCGATCGATCCGACGGCGGAGGCCGGTGGGTTCCTGGGAGAAATCGACCCGAGCACCCTGCGTGGCGAATTGCGAGAAGCGTTGCGTGGAGTCGCGCCAGGGCAGTTTACCGGGCCGGTGTACTTGCCGAGCGGATACGCAATCGTGAAGGTGATGGCGAAGGGGGATACCGATCGCCCCGAAGACGCCGATGCGGCACGCAGGTTCGCGCTGTCCGCCACAGGAGCGGTGAAGTATACGGCGGGATTTGGCGGATTTTCGGAGGCGGAAGCCGCCATCGTGAATTTCGCAAAGACCAGCGGCTGGAACAGGGATCCTGCGACAGTTTGCGAAATGAGGAAGCAGTCGCTCGCGAACATCGTCGAGACCGCCGAGAAGGCTCTCTCTCCGGAGCGGGCGGCGGCATTGAGCGGGAACAACAGTGCGTATGACGTCATGCAAGCGCACTACGCCCTGGGAGAACTGCATGCGTACCAGGGAGAGATGGGGCCGGCGCTCGAGCAATATACCGTGGCGTATCGAATGGCACTTGCGCAAATCCCACAGGCAATTCCGCAGATGGAGGAAGCGCTGGGAGTCGCGTACCTGCACAGAGCCGAGATGGAGAATGAGGTTTACCAGGCGCCGGGTGACCGGTGCCTATTTCCTCCTGGGCGTAGCGGGTACGCCTACGCAAACACTGGAGATTCCGAAGCGGCAATCGCCTTTTTCCTGAAATACCTGGACAAGAAGCCAGATGATCTGGAAGTGCGGTGGCTGCTGAACCTGGCGCACATGACACTCGGAAAGTACCCGGCCGGGGTGCCAGAGAAATATCGAATGCCTGTCGAGATGTTCGAATCTGGAGAAGATATAGGCAGATTCGCGGACGTGGCGCCGGCATCAGGATTGCGGTTGTTTTCAATGGCGGGTGGAGCGATTGTAGAAGATTTCGAGAACCGAGGATTGCTGGACGTGGTGACGTCCAGTTTCGGCAGTTGCAGCACGATGCACTATTTTCGCAATAACGGAGACGGAACGTTTACGGACCAATCGGCGAAGTCGGGTCTTGCGGGGCAGATGGGCGGGCTGAACATCATGCAGACCGATTACAACAACGACGGCTGCATGGACATTCTGGTGCTGCGGGGGGGGTGGGAATGGCCGCAGCGCAAATCGCTGCTGCGAAACAACTGCGACGGGACGTTTACGGACGTCACGCTGGCGGCGGGGCTTGGAGAGCCGACCTCGACGCAGGCTGCGGTCTGGGTGGACATCAACAATGATGGATGGCTCGACCTGTTCGTTGGAAATGAAGCCGGGCCCGCGCAGCTTTTCCTGAACCGCGGCGACGGAACGTTTCAGGAAATTGCGCTATCGGCGGGAGTCGCCGGTGACGGGTCAGCGTTCTCCAAGGGCGTGGCGGCAGCGGACTACGATAACGACGGGTATCCGGATCTTTACGTATCGAACATGAACGGCAGCAATTTCCTGTATCACAACAATCATAACAATACATTCACAGAGGTAGCGAAACGAGCCGGGGTGCCGGGCTCGGGGCGAGGCTTTGCGACGTGGTTCTTCGACTACGACAACGACGGGTGGCCGGATTTGTTCACCACAAGCTACTACACGTCGGTCGATGAGACCGTGAGGACATATCTTGCACTTCCGCACAACGGCTCAACGCTGAAGTTGTACCGGAACATGGGCGATGGAAGTTTTCGGGATGTAACGAAGGAAACAGCACTGGACAAAGTGTTCATGCCGATGGGATCGAATTTCGGGGATGTCGACAATGACGGCTACCTGGACATGTATATGGGCACGGGAAACCCGTCGTATGCATCATTAGTTCCCAATGTGTTGCTGCGCAATCACGACGGGAAGTACTTCACGGACATTACGGCCTCTTCCGGCACAGGCGAACTGCACAAAGGACATGCCGTGGCGTTCGCGGACCTGGGAAATAACGGAAACGAGGATATCGTCGCGGAAACGGGAGGCGCAACGATGGGAGACGGCCACGCGCTGCGCCTGTTCGCAAATCCCGGACACGGAAACGATTGGATCACGGTGAAGTTGGTAGGTGTGAAGACAAACCGGGCAGCGGTTGGGGCGCACATCAAAGTGACCGTGGAGAACGCCGGGAGCGGAACGCGGTCGATCTACAGAACGGTGGGAAGCGGCGGGTCGTTTGGATCATCTCCACTGCAGCAGCACATTGGACTGGGTCCTGCAGCGAAGATCCTCAACCTGGAAGTGGACTGGCCAACGAGCGGAACAAAACAGGTGTTCCAAAACGTGGACAAGAACCAGTTTCTGGAAATCAGGGAATTCGCAGAGAACTACACGAGGCTGGAGCGAAAAGCGTTTCACCTGGCGGGTGTGACAAAGGGGCAGGCTGCTGCGGCAGGCCCGACCGCGCCTCGCCAAGCGAAGAAGCCGTGACGGAGAAACACAGTTCGGGGAGCCCGCCATGAAACCTCACTTTGCCTTAACGATCTTGCTCTTGGTTGCGGCGTATGCGAATCCCGCGGCCGAGAGGCATGCCGCACGGGGGTTAGTGATCAAAGTGAATGAGACGGAGCGATCGATCTTGATCTCGTGTGAAGAGATCCCCGCGTACATGAGCGCGATGGTGATGCTCTTTGAGGTACACAATGCCAGCGAATTGAAGGGACTGACTCCCGGGACAATTGTCGAGTTCACCGTAGTGGCGGCCGGCTCATCGGCGTATCTCGAAGGGATTCACGTCCGTCGATATGAGAGCGCCGAGACCGACCCGCTGACGGCGCAGCGGCTTAAGCTGATAACGCAGCTGAGCGAACCAAATCCGACGGCTGCGCTGAAACCAGGCGATGCGGCACCGAACTTCACGCTCGTAGATCAAACAGGGAAGAGCGTTACGCTGTCAGACTTCCGCGGCAAGGTAGTTCTGATCACTTTCACCTACACGCACTGTGCGTTGCCCAACTTCTGTTTTCGGATTGCGAATCATTTCCGGCAGGTGCAGGCCCACTTTGCAGATCGATTGGGGCGAGATCTGGTATTGATGACGATTACGTTTGACCCTACGCATGACACGCCGGAGGTGATGGCAAAGTACGGAGAAACATGGCACGCGAACCCGCAGAGCTGGCATCTGTTGACGGGAGAGGCAGCGTCGGTCGCGGCGGTAGGCAAGAGCTATGGAATCAGCTTCTGGGCCGACGAGGGGCTGATGAACCATTCATTGCATACGTTTGTAGTCGACCGGTCGGGAGAGTTGGTGGCGGACCTGGAAGGAAATGAATACACGGACCACGCAGCTGGAGGATCTGGTGCAATCGAACCTGGGCGACCGCGCAGAAATCAAGCGCGCGGCGGCCGCACGATAACGTGGCGAAGGAAAGAGCCTGCGGTGAAGATCGACGCGGCGGCGGGACAAGTGCGAAAGTTCACTGAGAGAGTCACCACGGTTCTTCTCGTGGACGATCACGCCGTGGTGCGGCGAGGATTCCGGCGTGTACTGGAAGATGAACCAGGAATCGTCGTGGTGGGAGAAGCAGGGGACGGTGACGCGGCCATCGAGATGAGCAGCCGGTTGAAACCGACGGTGGTCCTTATGGATTGCTCTTTGCCGGGTACAAGCGGCCTGGCAGCGGCAAAGCAAATTGTGAAACTGCGGCCGGAAACCGCGGTTCTCATGTGCAGCATGCACTCCGAGGAACTGTGGGTGAAGAGAGCCATGGAGGCCGGAGCGCGCGGGTATGTTTTCAAATCAGCGACAGACTTGGATTTGCCGGCGGCCATCAAACATGTGGCGGCAGGCCACACCTTGTTCAGTTCGCAGGCTGCACTGAATCAGGGAGGGGCCCGGAAATTCCGACTGAGCCTTCGCGAGACGGAAGTCCTGCGACTGATCGTAAACGGGAAAACGAGCAAGGAGATTGCGGCCCAGCTGAAATTAAGCCAGCATACCGTGGAAGTGCACCGGGCCAATATCATGAAATCGCTGGGCATTCACAAGACCGCGGAACTAGTGGCCTACGCGGTGCGAAATGGGCTGGCGTAGGGTTCGCGGCACTCGATAGTCTCCTTTTCCGCGCACACGCAACCCCCAAGCCGCATCCAATTATTCTCAGTGCAATCAGGCCCGCTTCGGTAAGCTGGAGAGACCATCCCATGGCCTGAGACATGCCCGCACCCCTCTCCGGGCGACAGACCCATTCATCCCAAGGAGTTGCTGAATGAAACCGGAAAGGGACAAAAATTCGACGAAAGCACTTTCCCTGCGAGGCATTTCCCTTCTCTTTCTGATTCTTCTCGCGCTGAGCACGGCGAGTTCGCTGCACGGCGACGGACACACGTTTGACCTCGTAGGCCCTCGAATTGCGCTGACAGTGACACGAAACGGCACGACGCTTCCGATTTCCAATGTGACCGACCTGCTGCCGGGAGATCAGTTATGGATTCACCCCGACTTTCCCGGCGACCAGTCGATTCATTACCTGCTGATTGTGGCCTTTCTTCAGGGACCGACAAACCCGCCGCCCGAGAGCTGGTTCACGCGTACTGAGACGTGGACGAAGAAAGCCAGGCAACATGGGACCTACGTGACTGTGCCGGAAGGGGCGGAGCAGACGATCCTGTTTCTGGCACCAGAAACGGGAGGGGACTTCGGCACACTGCGCTCGACAGTGCGGAGCAAGCCCGGGGTGTTCGTACGGGCGGCACAGGATCTGGAGCAAGCAAGCCTGGACCGGACGCGGCTGGAGAAATATCTAGCGGAGATTACAGCAACCTCAATCGCGGAGCCCAGCGCTTTGAAAAAGAACTCAACGCTCCTGGCGCAAACGTTACGGCTGCGGATCAACGAGGATTGCTTCAGCCGCCCGGTAGAGCAGCAGTCCGCGTGCCTGACGCAAGGCAGCGACCAAATGGTGCTGGATGATTCGCATGACCAGTCGCTGGTGGCAACGTTAACGTCGGGGCCGTCGTCGGACCTGGTCACCGCACTGGGAGCGAGCCCGATTGTGCATGGAGGAAGCTTCAGCCCGTATGTCGGCGCGGTGGTGGATGCAGTCCGGTTGATGGGGACGCTGCACACCGCAACGTATCAGTACATTCCAGCATTGGCGTTGCCGGAAAAGGGACACCTGAACCTGAGGCTGAACGCCCCTCCTTCGTTTCGAAATCCGAAGTCGGTGCTGGTGATCGGCTTGCCGTCCATCGGGGCGTCACCGGCACCGGTGTTGCATCCGGTGGACCCGAAACAGGCGTTGTGCCTGGAGGAATCGCCGCTGGTACTGCCGGTAGAGGGTGCGCCGCTCATGTTCTCGACTGAGATGGGGCACAGCCTCACGGTCCGCTTGGAAAGCGAGACGAGCGCGCCGGTGGAGCTCCCGATCACACCGAACGCGGTGCGCGGAGGGTTCGTGGTGGACACGCGAAAGCTGCGCGGGATGAATGTGGATTCGAAGCTTACGGCAACGATTCACGGGTACTGGGGATTTTCGGCTTTCGAAGGGGCGTCGTTTTCCGTGCGGAGCGCAAAGAGCGCGAGTTGGAAGGTGCCGCCGACGGAATCCGGAGCGGTGGTGGCTGGAAGAGCGTCGACCGTGCACATTGAGGGCGAGTGCGCGCCGTGCGTCCAAAAGGTCGCACTGCTGGACGAAACTGGAAGAGACCTGAAGGCCACGTGGAAAGTGCAGCAGCCAGACAAAGTGGAAATCGAGTTGCCGTTAAAAGAGACACCGGCAGGCAGATTGAAGCTGGCGGTGACGCAGTACGGACAAACAAAGGCTGACGTCGTGGAGTTGCGAGTGTATTCGGACGCAGTCAGGCTGGAGCGGTTTGTGGTGTTCGCCGGGGATATGCGGGGCGTGCTGACCGGAACACATCTGGAAGAAGTGAATGGGCTGGAGTTGAACGGGGTGAAGTTTACTCCGGTCGAAAGCGAAGATCCGAAGAAGACCGGCTCGCTGGAACTTGCAGCGCAAGATTTTGCGACCGCGTCGGCACTGAAGCCTGCAAAGAGCGCGCAAGCCAAGGTGACGCTGAAAGACGGAAGGAATGTGGAAATTGCTGCGACAATCGAGGAGCCGCGGCCAAAGGTGGAACTGGCCAGCAAAAATCTGCAGCCTGGCTCTTCGCCAGTGCGGTTCGTGAGACCGGATACGTTACCTCAAGACGCGCGATTGTCATTTTTCCTCAAGGCGCAAATACCGGCGGAATTCCGGCGAACAGAGAAGATTGAAGTGGCGACGGTGGACGGCGGGTTTTCGACGATGCTGAGCCAAGCGGAGGGGTCGCTGGTGCAGCAGGATGCCAGCAGCGTGCTGGCGATATTCGACCCGCTGAAGACGTTCGGACCGGCCGCGTATGGGGCCGTGCAATTCCGCGCGGTTGAGGAGAATGGGGCGAAAGGAGATTGGCAGCCGCTGGCCATGCTAGTGAGAGTGCCGATGCTGAAGGAGGTGCGCTGCCCGGATTCTCAAGAGGAGCATTGTTCGCTGAGAGGAACCAACCTCTTCCTGCTGGATTCGGTGGCATCCGATTCAGGATTTAGGGCCGCTGTAAGCGTACCGGCCGGCTACGTAGGTGATTCTTTGCCTGTGCCTCGGCCCTATGGGACACGGCTCTACGTCAAACTGCGGGACGATCCAGGCACATTGGGGACGGTGTCGCTGCCGGTTTTGCCGGACGCGCGCTGAAGTCGGCTACGGTGGGAAGCATGGCAACGCGATTCATACAAGAAAACGTCGACCCGGCGGTAAACGGATATCTGCACACGCCTGACAACGCAAATGGCGATGGCATCGTGTTGGCACACGGCGCGGGATCGAATTGCACAGCAAGGTTGCTTGTCGAGATGTCTGAATCGCTGGAAGCACTGGGATTCACGGTCCTGCGGATCGACCTTCCGTTTCGCGTGGCGCGAGCGTCGGGCCCTCCACGGCCTGGAGATGCGGAGCGGGACAGGCGTGGAATTCGCGAGGCAGCGCAGGCGCTGCAGGGAATGACCCGCAGACGAGTGTATGTTGGCGGTCACTCGTATGGCGGGCGGCAAGCTTCGATGCTGCTGGCCGAAGACGCCGGAGCAGCGGATGGATTGCTGCTCTTGTCGTACCCGCTGCACCCGCCGAAGAAGCCTGACCAGCTGCGCACCAAGCATTTTGCCCAACTGACGCGACCGATGTTTTTTGCCCATGGAACGCGCGATCCGTTCGGATCAATCGCCGAGATGAAGGAAGCGCTGAAGTTGATTGCCGCGCGCCACGCAGTCCTTCCCATCGACGGGGCGGGCCATGAATTGATACCCAGGAAGGCCGGAAGCGCGATAACTACGCAGATCGCGCAGGCTTTCCTGGCGTTTGTCCGTGCTTCTTAGAGCTACTCGCGCCCGGGAAAAAAGCTGCGGGCACCGGGGTGCAGTAGACTTAGTTCACCGAAAAACCGTGGAGTAGCATCATTGAGGAAAGGCACGGAATGACGCCAGGGCAAGCGGAATTGCTGCAGGAACTTCAAAATGAGGCACAGGCAGCGGCGAGTGCTGATGCGCTGATGGATCGTATAGCGAAACGGCTCCACGAGAAAATGACACGATACAATTGGGTGGGATTCTATCTTGTTGATCCCGCAGACGCGAAATATCTGGTCGTGGGGGCTTTTGCGGGCAGCTTCACACCGAACCAAAGGTTCCCAATGCATGTGGGGCTGTGCGGTGCGGCGGCGACGAGCGGGAAAGTTATAGTAGTGCAAGACGTGACGACGGACCCACGTTACCTGGCGGGATCATCGATGGTGAAGTCGGAGATTGTCGTTCCCATTTTTGTCGGCGGCAACCTGGCCGCGGAATTGGATATTGAAAGCTATTTCGCGGGAACGTTCACGGTCGAAGAGCAAACGTTCGTCGAAGCGTGCGCGCAGGTCCTGCAGGCCTATCTCAGCAAATCGAACTGACTAAACGGCAATGCCCATGGAATGGAGAAGTTGACGGTCCTCGGAGGACAGGCAATCCTCAAACGACAGTTGCCTGGCGCGAAACTTGCTGGCGATGCGCAGATAGGTGATCTGGCTCTTGTCGCCGGCCTGGAGGCGCTGCAAAGCGCGTTTGCGGACCTCATCCAGCTGACGTTGGATCTCATCACCGTACATACGGCCCCCGCTCTCTAGCGAATATTTACTATAAATGAATTATAAGCGATACGTAATCCGTAGTTTCAGGTATGGGAACCCGAAAATCAGTGACCGAACTCACAGGGCGCGTATCGCGGATTGGCTCGGGGAGCCCGCCATAAACGATTGAATTTCCACAGAATCCAGCAATCAGTTGCAAGTTGGGAAACGAAACCGAGAGTCATTCGCTCAGGGAAAGACTTTTGACTTATAAAGGAATACGAACATCCAAGGGAGCGGCCCAGCTCAATAGGAACGGAAAGTGACCCCAGACAAGAAGAAAAGACTACGTGTAGGCGTGCTGTTCGGAGGCCGCTCGGGCGAACACGAGGTGTCGTTGGTGTCGGCAGCGTCGGTCATCCGGGGGATGGACCCGGACAAATACGAGCCCGTGCCAATCGGAATTACGAAAGACGGACACTGGCTGGTAGGCGAGGGCGCTGTGAAGATGCTGCCGGACGTGCTGAAGGGCGGACGGCGGGTGATGCTGGCGGCGGATCCGACCGAGGCAGCGCTCGTACCGCTGGACCGGGGGGCAGGAGCCCAGCGATTGGACGTGATTTTCCCAGTGATGCACGGGACGTTTGGCGAAGATGGAACGATCCAAGGGATGTTGGATCTGGCCGGGCTGCCGTTCGTCGGAGCAGGCGTGCTCGGGTCTGCCATTGGGATGGATAAGGACGTGGCGAAACGGCTGTGCCACGACGCGGGGATTCCGGTAGTGCCGTGGGTGACGGTGCACCGGTGGCGGTGGGAGAAAGAGCCGCATTTGGTGAAAGAGGAGATCCAGAAGGCGTTTCCGTATCCGCTATTCGTGAAGCCGGCGACGCTGGGGTCGTCTGTGGGGATGACGAAGGTGCACGATGCGGATGAATTGGCACCGGCTTTGGACCTGGCGTGCGAATTCGGGATGAAGATTCTCGTGGAGAAGGCGGTGCAAGCCCGGGAGATTGAGGTTTCGGTTCTGGGAAACAACGAGCCCAAGGCCTCGGTGCCCGGCGAGATCGTTCCGCACCGGGAATTTTACGACTACACGGCAAAGTATCTGGAGGAAGGCACGCAATTGGTGATTCCCGCGGAACTGAAGCCGTCACAAGTGACAAAGATCCAGGAACTGGCTGTGAAGGCGTTCCAGGCACTGGAACTGAGTGGAATGGCGCGCGTGGATTTCTTTCTGGAGAAGAAAGGAAGCAAGTTGTACTTGAATGAGGTGAATACGATACCCGGGTTCACATCGATTAGCATGTATCCGAAGCTGTGGGAGGCCAGCGGAATCTCGTTTCGAGATTTGATCGACAAGCTGATCGAGTTGGCCTTCGAACTGCACCGCGAGAAGGCGAGAACGAAGTATGCGATCGAATTGCCCGAGGGATCAGGCGGAGCCCTGACGAACTAGGGATGCAGCCTGAGGCGCTGACCGAAAGCGACCGGAAACATTTTCCGGGCGGCGGGCGTCCAAGAAGTGGGAGGGTTTGCCCGGGCGAATTTCTCCTGATAGAGTTTTTCTGTCGGTCGGGAACTGAGTACCGGCAACTGCACGCGATTCGGAAGGCACGATGACACTACTCGATCCTGCGCCGGTAACAACGAACAAATCCCGAGTATGGTCAATCACGGGCGTGGCGCTCGTGATGGCGCTGGCTGTTTCGCTGTGGTTTGCTTTCCGCTATTACCCGGAGAAAAAAACGGCGGGACAGTTCTTCGACGCGCTGGTAGCAGGCGACACCAACAAGGCGTATGCATTGTGGAAGCCGACGCAGAGCTACCGGATGGAAGACTTCCTGGCGGACTGGGGCCCGACGGGATATTACGGCCCGGTGAAAAGCTACAAGATCATGCGGGCACATGCTCCGAAGAAAAGCGATTCAGTGGAAGTGAATGTGGCGGTCAGCCCGTTCACGCCGATGCCGGACGAGTCGGATGGCGAGAAAAACCGGAAGACGAAAGTGGTGACGGTCTGGATCTCTCCCGACGATAAAAGCTTCAGTTTCCCGCCGTAAGACAGACAGTCATATCATCGCCAATCACGCAATGACCGGGACTCTTCGCACTATGCGCTCAGGGCCACGGCGAATTCTGCGTCGGCTCCTACGGGCGGACGTCGTCGAGGGCACCGGAGAGTTCGGCGGCGGTAAGCGTGGCGGTGCCGAGTTTGCCTACCACGACGCCCGCGGCCGTGTTCGCAAGGAAAGCCGCGTCGGGCAGCGATGCACCCGCGGCTAATGCTAGTGAAAGAACACTGAGGACAGTGTCTCCGGCCCCCGTCACATCGAAAACCTGCCGCCCCGTGGCGCCCTGTTCCACACCAGGCTGGCCGATGCGGTTCGCATAGGTGATTTCCGAATTCGTAGCCGGGATATGCAGGTGCTGCTGTGACGATTCGTCAAAAAGAGTCATTCCCTGGTCGCCAAGCGTAATTACGACGGCGCTGCAGCCAAAGTAGGACAGCAAGGACTTGGCCGCATCTTCGATGGATTCGTCCGTGGAGAGAGGACGGCCCAGATAGGCCGCCGCTTCGCTTCGATTGCAAACAACAACTTGTGCGCCGTTATAGCGGAGGTGCGTGGAAGTATTCGGCTTGACAAAGACAGGCACCTTGAACTGATCGCAGGCATGGAGAACCCGTTGGGTCAGCGCGTCGGACAGAACACCCTTGGCATAGTCGGAAAGCAAGAGCGCCTTCTGAGACGGAAGAGCGCGACGCATCGAGCGGAATAGCTTCTCTTCCGCGTCGGCCGAGAGAGGGTCGCGGCGTTCGTGGTCGATGCGAACAATCTGCTGATGGCGGGCAATGACGCGGGTTTTCAACGTGGTCACGCGGCGAGGATCGGAAAACACACCTGAGTCGTCGATGCCGACCTTATGGAGACACCTGCGGAATTCAGCTCCAGGTCCGTCGTCGACGGGACGTTTTGAGGCGCCCTTCACTCCACCCAGAACGCCGAAAACCCGCACTTTCGCCCCAAGAGCAGCCAAATTAGCCGCGACGTTGCCAGCTCCGCCAAGCCAATCCGACTGAGAGTTCGAGTCGATTGAGACGACCGGCACAGCGGCTTCCGGAGAGAGCCGGGTGGCGGTACCTGCAAGATAGCGATCAAGCATTAAGTCGCCAAGAACAGCAACGGGAAGCCTGCGAAAACGGAGTAAAAGACGATGCAGTCTGTGAACATCGACGCGATGGCGGGTGGGCATAGGGGAGGGTCAATCGGAAACGATTTTGGCTTCATCTACAAGCATCACAGGAATGTCGTCGCGAACGGGATAAACCCGCTTGCAGACCTCGCATTTGAGGCCAGAACCGTCGGGCAGCAAGCGGACGGGTCTCTTGCACACTGAACAGGCCAGCATGTCCAGAAGCTGTTGCGGAACAGGCATGAGCATCTCCGAGACTAAAAAAGAACTCTACCAGAGGGGGAACCGGGGGGCTAGCCGCCCAGGGGCCCCCGAGATTGCGGCGTGCAAAAGAAGGCACGAGCCGCGGCGCCGCTTCTGGAAGGTCACGGCAAATCGGGGGAGAATTTCAGATGGCAAACGGACCTGACGGGAAAGGTGTAACCCCATGAGAAAGCTAGCAGTATTCGCGTTCATGATCATCGCCAGCGCGGCCATACAGGCGGTAGAGGCGCAGACGGCGGCGGAATTACGCGAACTGGCAAAAGAGCGGGACGCGAAGCACGACGAACTGGTAAGCATTGAGAAGGAAATGGCGCGGGCCATCCAATGGAACAACGGAACGATCTTCCGCAGGATTTACGGAGACGATTTCGTCGGGGTGTTGCCGACGGGGCAGACGATGGACAAAACGGGATGGATCAACGCAATTGAGACCTCAGGAGTGAAATATACGTCGTTCGTGGCGTCGGATATTCAGGTGCGGATGTTCCAGGAAACTGCGGTGGTGACATGCCTGTGGAGTTCGCGGGGCACTCAAGGAACAAAGTCGTTCACGCGGCAATGGCGGGTAATTCACGTCTACGTATACGGCCAAAGGGGCTGGAAGACGGTGGCGAGCCAGGAAACACTGTTACCGGGCTGATTGGCAGGGGTGGGCAGTGCCGGGTTGCAAAGAGAAGTTTGGTTGCGCACGGCGGCAAACTCACAGAGAATGAGCGGCTGAGGTGATGATGAGAACACGACTGGTGTGGGTGTGTTTGTGCGCGATGTTGTTGGCGGGCGAGATTTGGGGGCAAAACGCGAACGGGGGGCAGGAGCCCATACTGCCATATACACCGAGCCTCGATTTGGCGTCGATGGACAAAACCGCGGATCCTTGTGTGAATTTCTATCAGTACACGTGCGGCGGCTGGAAGAAAAACAACCCCATTCCGTCGGACCAGACGTCGTGGTCGGTTTACGGGAAGCTATATCAGGACAACCTCCAGTTCCTGAGGGGGATCCTGGAGCAAGCGTCCGTGGACAATCCTAATCGAAGCGACGTCGAGAGGAAGATCGGCGATTTCTATGCCGCTTGTATGGACGAGGCAGCAGTGGAAAAACAGGGTCTGGCGCCCGTGCGCGGCTATCTGGACGCTGTCAGCAAGCTCAAAACGCAGAAAGACCTGGCGCCGCTGGTCGCGGAACTGCAGTTGGTCTATGGGAAAGCGATGCTGTTCGCAGGCGGCTCGACCCAGGATCCCGACAATGCGGAGGTAATCATTGCGGAACTCGACCAGGGCGGCCTGGGGCTGCCGGACCGCGATTACTACACGAAGGATGACGCGAAGTCGAAGGAGACGCAAGAGAAGTACGTCCAACACATTCAGAAGATATTCGAACTGATGGGAGAGGACGCGGCCGCCGCTAAGAAAGACGCCGGAACGGTAATGCAGCTCGAGACTGCGCTGGCAAAAGCATCAATGACGAGGGTCGACCGTCGAGACCCGTACAAGCTGAAACACAAGATGGGCATAGCGGAACTGGAAAAGCTGTTGCCAAACTTCGACTGGAAGGGGTACTACGCGGTTGCGCCATATCCGAGTTTCACGGTCCTAAATGTGGACACACCGGATTTCTTCAGAGAAGTGGGTGCCCGGCTGAAGAACGAACCCGTCGAGAACTGGAAAACGTACCTCCGCTATCACGTCGTGGACGCGGCGGCACCATACCTATCCTCCGGGTTCGTCAACGAACAATTCGAGTTCTACCGGAAGTACCTGCGCGGCGCCAAAGAGCAACAACCGCGTTGGAAACGGTGCGTGAGCTTCACCGACCGGGGGCTGGGCGAAGCTATGGGACAGGTCTACGTAGCCAAGGTGTTTTCACCGCAGCTCAAGGCCAGCACAGTGGACATGGTGAAGCGGATCGAAGATGCCATGGTGATCCGCATCAATGGCCTGGACTGGATGAGCTCGGAAACCAAGGAGCAGGCTCTGAAGAAGCTGCACGGAATCCGCAACAAGATCGGGTATCCAGACAAATGGAGAGACTACAGCGGCGTGATCGTGAAGCGCAACGACTTCGAGGGCAATGTGGCGCGGGCGAGCGCGTTTGACCGGCGGCGGGAAATCAACAAGATCGGGAAGCCGTTGGACCGGGGAGAATGGGACATGAGCCCGCCAACAGTGAATGCATACTACAACCCGCAGATGAACGACATCAACTTCCCCGCAGGAGTGCTGCAACCGCCGCTATTCGACGCCAAGATGGACGCGGCACCGAACTACGGAAACACGGGCGGGACGATCGGGCACGAACTAACGCATGGATTCGATGACGAAGGGAGCCAGTTCGACGCCGATGGCAACCTGAAAAATTGGTGGACGAAAGACGACCGGGAGAAGTTCGAATCGCGCACGAAGTGCATCGAAGACCAGTATGCCGGTTATGTGATCGTGGACGATATTCACATCAACAGCAAACTGACGCTGGGTGAAGATGTGGCGGACCTCGGAGGAGAAATCCTGGCGTACCTGGCGTGGCAGGACGCGACGAAGGGACAGGATCTGCAGCCGCGGGATGGACTGACGCCGGAGCAACGATTCTTCATCGGGTTCGCGCAGTGGGCCTGTGAGAACAGCACGCCGGAAGAACGGCGCGTGCGAGCGGCGACGGATCCCCATTCACCGGGCGAATACCGGATCAACGGAGTCGTCGTGAACATACCGGAGTTCGCCAAGGCGTTCGGCTGCAAGGCGGCGCAGCCCATGGTGAATCCGCCGGCAAAGATCTGCAAGGTCTGGTAAGGCGCATCCGAAACCGGGTCGCACTGATCCTCAGGCCGACAGGACCGGCGCGAGCGGGATGCACGCTTCAATGCAAGTGCCGCCGCCAACCCTCGAATGAACGAACAGTTCTCCGCCGAGACTGTGCAGCCGCTCCTGCATACTGAGGAGGCCGAGGCCTTGCTGAGGTTCGCTTGTGGCGGGATCAAAACCTGAGCCGTGATCGGAAACACGAAGTCGGAGCGATCCGGAGTTTTCGTCGAGCTGCACGAGGGCACGGCGGGTGCCGCTGTGTTTCTGCACGTTGCGGATGGCCTCCTGGGCAACACGGAAGAGACACAGGGCCGCATCTTGAGGGGGCTTGTGCAAGAGGCTGTCGTGAAAGAACTCAATTTCCATGCCGTTGCGTGCCGCGAAATCCTTGCAGAAATTGGAGAGGGCGGGGACGAGCCCAAGAAGTTCGACCTGCGAGGGGTGCAGCCTGCGGGAAACGTTGTGAACGTCAGAGGTGATCTCGCTGGCAGCCTTAACGAGGGATTCGAGCTGCTGGGTCAGCGATGAGCGAAGCTTCATAGAGGCCTGTTTGAGCTGCTCGAGGTCGATAGAGAGAAGGGCAAGGCGCTGCCCGGTGTCGTCGTGGAGGTCGCGGGCGATGCGAGCGCGTTCCTCTTCCTGCGCGCGGGCCAGGCGATTGCGCAGCGCCATGAGCTTTTCCTCGGACTTCTTCCGCTCGGTAATGTCCTGGTAGATCACGAAAGAGGCGACGAATTTCGTGCCGGAATAGACGCGCACCCCGTGGAGTTCGACGTCGAGAAGCGTTCCGTCTTTGCGAACGCGCTGCGTACGCGCGTGAGCCATGCCACCATGTTGGACTGAATTGGAGAGGCTCACGGCTTCTTGGCGAGCGTGAGGAGCGATGAAATCGTCCAGATCCTGGCCCTCGATTTCTGACTGGGTGTACTGGAACATCCGCTCGAAGGCGGGATTACAGAAAAGCACGCGGCGGTATTCGTCTTTCACAACGATACCGAGGGGAGTGTTGGAGATGAGGGACTCAAGATAAAGAGTGCGCTCCTGCAGCTCGATCTCCGCCTGTTTGGCCGCGGTGATATCGAAAGCGGAAGCGAAAATGGCGGGCCTGCCGTTGTATTCGGTAACGGAAGCGGAGAAATCGATCCAGCGTTTTTCGCCGCTCCTGGTGAGAATGGCGAACTGATAGCGGGAGGGCACGTCCTCGCCGCGAAGGCGAGCCGCGGCACGCGACTGATTCGCTTCACGAAAATCGGGATGAACCAATTGCCAGGGATCGACGGAGAGGATCTCTTCTTGAGAATAACCGCTGAGCCGGATGAATTCCTTGTTGAAGTAGACGAAGCGGCCGTCCTGCAACACCCAGATGGCGGCGCTGACGTTGTCGGCCACCAGCCGAAACTTGGTCTCGCTTTCGCGGACAGCCCGTTCCATCTGCAGGCGCTCGGTGATGTCCTCGCCGGCGGCCAAAGCGCAAGGCTCACCTTGCACATTGATGACCTCGACGGAATAGACGGCGTTGGCGATGCGACCGTCCTTGGCGCGGAGGCGGACTTGCCGGCCGACGACTTTTCGGCGCGCCAGAGAGTCAGCCATGATACTGGCAAAGTCCTTTTCGTCGGCCCACAGCCCAATCTCGAGCACTGTCTTGCCGAGGACTTCCTCCCGGGTGTAGCCACTCTGGCGTTCGAAGCTGGCGTTGACGTCGATGAAGCGTCCATCGCGAAGCGAAGTGATGGTCATGGCCATGGGGCTGGAACGGAAGGCGGTGGCGAATTTGGCTTCGGAGCGGCGGAGAGCCTGCTCGGCGCGGAATTTTTCCGTGACATCACGAGCCATGCCGCGAATGACGGGGGCGGGGACGCCTTCCGTGCGAAGGGTTGAAACGTAGTCCCAAACGCGTTCCTCGCCAGACTTGGTGGCAACAACCATCTGCCCGGAGGCGTGGCCATCCCTGCAGACACGCGCGACGAAATCCGCATAGAGGTGACGATAGCGAGGGGCCAGCAGGTCACCCATTTTCATTTGCAGGACTTCGCTCACGGTGTAGCCGAGGCGCTTGCAGGGGGCTTCATTGATGGAGAGAATCCGGCCATCGAGTTCGTGAGTGCCGATGAGATCCTCGCTGTGTTCGACCAGGTCGCGATATCGATCCTCACTCTCGCGCAATTCCTGCGCGGCCCGTTTGTGTTCTGTGAGATCGACAAAACTGACGAGGTAGAGGTCGTTGACGAGCGCGAGATGAAACTCGATATCGCGGAAGGTGCCATCCTTGCAACGGACTCTGGCCTCCATCGAGAGCTTGCCGGACTCTCCCCGTACAGCGCGCTCGACCAGGGCGCTCCATCGCGATTCGACGAGAGCCCGATACTCGGGATCCGGATAGGCAAGGGGCCACCAAACGGTGACGTCGTGGGCCTCTTCGGCTGTATAGCCGAAGAGCGCGATGAAGCGTTCGTTAAGGAGGACGTGTTCCTGGACCGGCCCGCGGGAGACCACCATCGCGAGCGGCGAGTTCAACACGATCTGCCGGCTGAAGGCTTCGCTACGGCGCAGTTCGACTTCAGCCTGATAGCGGCTCGCGATTTCGGTCTGCAGGGAGGCGTTATCAACGGCAAGACCTTGCCGTTGGCGTTCGCTATGTTCGAGCGCGGACGCGGTCTGCTGGAAGCGCTCCACCAAGAGGAGGATCATGCCGAGACAAATGCCGCACGTGTCGACGAGGTCGAGGAAAAGCAGGAGGCTCGTCTGGCCAGCAAATACGGAGTTCGTGAACCAGGCGAGCGACGGGGGGAAGGCGAACCGGAAATGGTCGAAAAGCAATTTGCAGAAACTAAGAAAGTAAATGGAATGGTCAAACGCGTAGGCCAGGCAAAACACGGCTGTGATTCCGGCGCCGTAAGAACGAAGCTGGCGGAACTGGCGCCAGAAAACCACAAAGCAGAAGATGAGCGCCACGCTCATACTGAGCGACCGCGGAACGTTGCGCAGCGCGAAACTGACGATGGGCGTTGCGCGGAAAACATAACCCAGCAAGAGACAAGCCGCGGCAATGGCAAACACGAGGGCAAAGCCTGTCCAGAGGAAGCGGCGAGACAGACGCGACGGAGAACGCCAACTCAATCCGCCGCACACAAGCAAAAAGGGCTGAAGAAATCCGAAGAAAAGCAGCGACGCGATCATGGTGATCTTGGCGGGCGTCCAAGAAGCGCCAAGGCGCAAGGAAGCGCTGGCAGAAGCAAGGAATACGGCGCAAGCCGTCCAGGCCCAAGCCCACCAACGGAAGAACTCAAAACGAGGCAAGCGGGAGTGGAGCGCCCATAAGAGTGCAACCAGAAAGAAGGTCAGCAACAACTGGAAGTTGACCGCGAGATAGAGGGTGTCAGAAACAGTGAACATCGGGCGAGCCAGAACGAATCCCGGACTCCTTCTTCACAGATTGTGGCGGTAAGCCAGATTCTACCCTATTTTGGGGGTTTTCGTGGAATGGCCAGGGCGATGGCGACGAGCAGAAGGAGAACGGGATCACAAGGATGGCGATGACGAAGAGTCGTATGCGTGAGATAGAAGGCCACAGGGAAACAAAGGGGGAAGGACGCCAACGGAACAAGATATGGAGAGCGGCAAACGGCGAGACGAATCAAGCCAGCGAGAGTACCGAGGAATGTGAGGACATTCGTGATGATGAGAAATCGCGCAAGAAACGAGCCGGCCTCGCGCAAGTTGCGCCAAGGAGTCGCTGTACCGAACCAAGTGGCGATGACGCGTTGTATGGAGAGCTGGAAATAGAGGCGGGGATTGGAATGGACGAAATTCGCGGCTTTCTGCCATTTGTCGTCGAAGAAAGCGGTTTCGCCGAACGTACCGTAAAGGCGAGCCTGCTCGTAACGGGTGACGCGGTTCACCGCGCGGGAATCGGGATCGAAGATCTCGTTGTTGCCAGACCAGAATTCATAGGCAAAGTTGGAACGGATGGGAACGAAACGGTGGAATTGCACGTAGTTGCGAACTGTCCAGGGCAGACAGCAGAGGAAGATAACGGCGAGAGTCAGGCTAAGACCTCGGAGTCTGGCGGGGACCGGATTTGCGTCGCGAAAGAACACCCACGCGAATAGCAAAGGCAGAACCGCTCCCAAGGAGGGATTGGTGAGAAGGGCCAAAGCCCACAGGAGGCCGTAGGCGAGGTAAGCGCTGGCGGCGCGCGAGTCCGGCAAACGGAGAGTGCGCTCCAGGAGGAGCGCAGCAAGGAGGGCTGACAGGGACGTGTCCCAGATCCAGGCATAAGGAAGGATGATCCCGTTAGGAAAGACAGCCCAGAGCCAGGCGGCGAGGACGGCGACAGCCGGGTTAGCAATGCGCTGTGCCGTCCGGAACAGAGGGAGGCAGACAAGAGCGGAGAAAACGCAGTTCAGCAAGACTGCAGCGTAGAAAGATGTGATTGTGAAGGCACCGAAGAGCTTGAAGACAGCGGCGAGGAGGAGAGGGTAGGCGGGGGCGATCCAGGCCGTAGGTCCGGTAGGCTGGCGGAAGACGCAACAAAACCCGCGGCCCTGGACGAGCGCGGCGGCGACATTGCCGACTTCATTTTCGAAGGGGGCGGAGGCGAGGACCTCAGCCGGGATCAAATGAGCGCGGTAAACGAGATAGAGAACACGGAGCAGGAGTGCGACCGAAGCGATGATCCAGGGCGAGGCAAGAAGACGAAGAAGATTTGCGCGCATGGAAGAAGCAGAATACAGCGAGTGAAGGAAATCAGAAACTTGGCGTAGCAGGTTGCCAGTCTGCGGGAGATTCGAGTAGAGTTTGCCCCGGAAGCCGTCCCCGTTGAAATTTGAAGCCCGAAAGGAAAGAAATGGCACGGAGGAATCGCCGCAGGCTGAATGGTGTGCTCGGGCTGGCGATGCTGCTTGCTGGATGCCGGACAGCACAGAAGGAGGCCACAGAAGCGGCAGTGAAAGCGGCGGAGACGGCGTTGAGTACCGTGGAGGGGGAGGGGGCGAAATACACGCCGGAGCAACTGGTCGCAGCAAGAAGAATGCTGCTGTCGGCGCGCGAGGCGATCGCTCGAGGCGACTACGTGACCGCGGTGGAGGGAGCGAAGGACGTTGCGGAGAGGGTGAGGGGGATTGCGGTGGCAGCCCCGGCAAAGAAACAAGAATGGACACGGGCCTGGGCGGACCTGCAGGAGTCGATCCCGGAGTCATTGGAAGCGATTCAGGGGCGGTTGGAGCTATTCGCGAGAACCGGGCGGGTTCCGGTGGGGATGGACACGGAAATTGTAAGCGGCGCACAAGAGCGGTATGCAAAGCTCAATCAGCAGTGGGTGAATGCAGTGACGGAGGCCCACAAGGGGAATCTGGGGCAGGCGCTAAAAATGACAGAAGGACTGCCAGAACGGCTGGCCGAGCTGAAGGATTTGCTAGGAGCAAAACCGTAGCCGCCGACCGAGCAGTCGGAATGCAGCAACATCCTGTATTTACAGCGTCTTAGCCAAGTCTAAAAGGATTCGAGCCGCCACATAAGCCGAATCGAAAACGGAGAATTCGCAGCGAGCTCAGGGCGCCACAGGGCCAGAATCTGCGAACCCTGGTAGACCCGCTCGAATCCACCTTCCGATTCGGATACGGTCTCAACCGGGGCAATCCAGAACTCCTCGCTTCCAGGAGCGTGAAGAGTGGCGCGGACGCGCTGCCAGCCGTCTTCGAGGCGGAGGAGGGGGGAGGGGAGGGCACCGGTGAAACGGAGGGATTTCGGCCCGTCGGAAGCCTCGAAGAAGCGGTCAGCGGCGTCTGGAGCGAGAAAATTGAGGATGGACTCGATCGCGACGCAGAAGGGGCGGAAGAGGGAAGCAGAAAGGGGGAGC